>Ga0306907_1000032_pt1 | contig 131490 bp, 121 predicted proteins | sample AntRauTorcE11898_FD_190415 | JGI IMG/M metagenome (GOLD analysis project Ga0306907, IMG submission 190415) | Saline lake microbial communities from Rauer Islands, Antarctica - Metagenome Torckler E11 #898 (v2) (version 2) | ecosystem: Environmental > Aquatic > Non-marine Saline and Alkaline >... | reverse complement strand
TATCTCGGTACCCCCCGAGAAGCGTGACATCGGCATGGTCTACCAGAGCTACGCGATCTGGCCGCACAAGACCGTCTACGAGAACGTCGTCTTCCCGCTGAAACACGCCCCCCACGACATCCCGCGCGACGAGTACGACACCCGCGTCGACGACGTGCTGGAACTCATGCAGATCGCGGACCTGAAGGACGCGCCCGCAACCGACCTCAGCGGCGGCCAGCAGCAACGCACCGCCCTGGCGCGGTCGCTCGTCCACGATCCGGGGCTGGTGTTGCTCGACGAACCGCTGTCGAACCTCGACAGGGAACTGCGCAAGGACATGCGCTACGAACTCCAGCGCCTCCAGCACGAACTCGACGTGAGTATGCTGTACGTCACGCACGACCAGGAGGAGGCGTTCTACCTCGCCGACCGGGTCCTCGTGATGAACGACGGGGAGATCGTCGAACGTGGTGCGCCACAGGAGCTGTACGAGCGACCGCAGTCGGCGTTCACTCGACGGTTCCTCGGCGTCCGCAACCGGTTCCGCGGCACGGTCGGTACGAACGGCGACGGGGAACCGGTCGTCCGGTCGGAGCTCGTCGAATTCCCGCTACGGAACGCCGACTACGTCTCCAACGGGACGCCGGAAGGGACGGTCATCTGCTTCCTGCGGCCCGACGACATCACGATCGGCCAATTCGCTCGATCGACGGATGGCCGCATCGAACTCACCGGCACGGTCATCGCGGAGGGACTACTGGGTGATCGCTACGAGGTCAGCGTCCGCTTCAACGGTGCCGACGCCGAACTGGTCGTCCACACGGAAACCTACCGCCAGTTCGACCGTGGAGACGAGATCAGCATCCAGTTCCAGCCGGGGAACCTGCAGGTGTATCCCGACGGATGAGTACGCGCGACCGTCTGCTCCGACCGTTCAGGAGCGCGACCGGCGTGATCTCGAAGGTGGCGTCCCAGCGAACCGTTCTCGGAACGATCGCGGCCGTCATCGTCCTGCTCACCGTCCTCCCGCTGCTGTTCCTGCTCTGGACGGCCGTCTGGTCGGGGTTCCCGGGGGAGTTCGACGCGACATTCACCCTCGCGAACGCCGTCGCGGTGTACCTGGAGGGGTTCTTCGACGTGCCGGAGCTGTTCATCAACTCGGTGCTGATCGCTGTCGGGATGACCACGACCGGCCTCGTCCTCGGACTGACCTTCGCGTGGCTGTTCGTCCGAACGAACCTCCCGACGAAGGCCGAGATGGAGCTGGTGTTGCTCTCGGGGCAAGCCATCCCCGGCTACGTCTTCGCGATCATGTACGTCGTCGCCTACAGCCCGAACGCGGGGCTCGTTTCGACGTTCCTGGCGGACGCGTTCGGAGTCACACCCCCGGTTACCGTGTTCAATCCGTGGGTGATCGCCTTCATCGTCGGCATCAACGTCGTCTCGACGTTCTACCTGCTGATCGTGCCGGCACTCCAGGACATGGATCCGGCGCTGGAGGAGGTGAGCCGGATCCACGGCGCGAGCATCCCCGGAACGCTCCGGTCGGTGACGCTCCCGCTGATCAAGCCCGCGATCCTCTCGGCGACGGTAGTGATCTTCCTCTACGGACTCGGCGAGTTCGCCGTCGTCGCCATCCTCGGGGCTCGCCAGGGGTTCGACGTGTACTCGACGGAGATCTGGGAAGCGATGACCTCCCGGTTCCCCCCGGCGTACGGCGAGGCGGCAGCACTCGCCTGCAGCCTCCTGCTCGTGACGATCGTACTCGTCTGGTACTACAGGCGGGTTACGGCCAGGAAGGAGGACTACATGACCTTGAGCGGACAGAGCAACCGACTACAGTTGTGGGACCTCGGCAAGTGGCGCTGGCCGATCGCGATCGCGCTATGGTCGTTCCTGTTCGTCGCCTGGATCGTTCCCATCCTCGCCCTCGTCGTGTCGTCGATGCACGCCACCTGGCTCGGCGAGATCGACCTCTCGAACCTCACGCTCTCGTACTACCTCGAGGCGGTGACCGATCCGCAACTCCGGAAGGCGTTCGTCAACAGCGTGATCGTCGCCGTCGGCGGCGCGACGCTCGGAACGATACTGGTCGTGGGGATGGCCTACTACACCGAGCGTACCGAAGGCCGGTTCCGTGGCGTCGTCGACTTCCTCTCGTTGACGCCGCTGGCCGTCCCGGGGATCATCATGGGCAGCAGCCTCCTGTTCACGTTCCTGTGGATCGGGAAACTCCATCCGGTCGTCAACCTCTACGGGACGCTCGCGATCATCATCATCGGATGCGTGGTGGTGTTCATCCCGCCCTCCTCGCGGATAGCTATCGGGAACGTCGTCCAGATTCACGCGAGCCTGGAGGAAGCGGCCCGGCTCTCGGGTGCGACCTGGCTCGCCCAGATGCGTGAGGTGTTCCTCCCGCTGTTCAGGAACACCACGATCATCATCTGGTTCTATCTCGCAGTCAACATCTTCCAGCTCATCTCGATTCCCGTAATGACCTACACGTCGAGCACGGTCGTGATCCCGGTGAAGCTGTTCCAGCTGTACATGTACCGACCGAACATCGAACTCGTCTCGGCCATCTCGACGATATTCATCGGTCTCACACTCGTACTGATACTCGCCATGCGGCACTTCGGGGTCAGGTTCTACGACATGGACCGCAGGTGAGCCGCGTCAAGCGTCAATACGCTTATCATCGGTCGAACGGTACCGGCAGTGGAACCCGACAGATGGCTGCGGAGGAGCGAACGGCGTCCAGTCGCGTCCCGGCGAGCACGAACGCAGTACTCGCAGGGCTAGCGATCGTCGCGATCACGATCGGGATCGGTGTGGCCGTCGCCACCGGTTTCGGGCCAGGTGCGCTTTCCGTGGGGAGTGCCGAAGACGACAGCGCGACGAATCCGACCGTCCTCACCGTCTCCGGCAACACGACGGTCACGGTCACGTACAATCGCGACGGCAGGGAGATCGAGGAGTTCGTCGTCGCAGACGTCGATCCCGAACTAACCGATTCAGCCGACGGATGGGCGTTCGTCGACCGGTCGACGCTGCCCGCGGCACTCGAACGCCGCATCGACGGTCGGACCGACAGCATCGTCCCGGTCGGCGACCGGGTGCTGATCGGCAACGTGAGCAGTTCGACGAGACAGGTCGACACAACGACGGTGACCGTCGTCGCCCCGGCGGGCGGAGACGTCGACCCGGCACGGAAGGCGCACTTCGTCTCGGAGTTTCTCTCGCCATACGCACTCGACCCCGAGCCACGCAAAGTCACTGTGGTCGCGGCACCGGACGCGTTACCGCACCGAGGGCTAACCTACCCAGACGGGACCAGTTACGTGACCGTCGACGCGTTCTGGGACGGTGACGTCGGGAGCGTCTGGCTCCACGAGGTCGTTCACACCCGACAGTCGTTCGAACCCTCCCGTGAGATGGCGTGGTTCCGGGAAGCCAGCGCGGAGTACCTCTCCTATCGCGCCATGCAAGAACAGTACGGGGAGGTCACCCGGAGCGACGTCCGAGCACGGCTCGACGCATACTCGGACTACCCCGACGCCAGGTTGTCGACCCCAGCCACGTGGGATGGCGACCCCGTCGACTACACCAGAGGCGTGCGTCTACTCCACGCGATCGACGCGACGGTTCGAAGCGGTAGCGGTGGCGAGCACACGCTGTTCGACGTCTTCCACGCGATGAACGAGCACGACGGGACGGTCTCACTCCGGGACTTTCGACGCATCGTCGAACGCTACTCCGGAACCGACGACGCCTGGATCGAGCACGCGGTTACAGAAACCGGACCAATCGAGCGGTACCACGAGGTGGACCCGCAACCGGTTCGAAGGAGAGACAGAGCCGTGAGACGCCCCGATCCGGTCCCTGCCTACTCCTCGGTGACCTCGATGGCGATGTGCATGGCGGCCAGCGGCCGGACCGGGTGATTGTCCAGATACGACAGGTGCGGCCAGACCTCGAACTCCGGTTCGTCCTCCTGCATGTGCGAGATCGTGGGGTAGACGTCGACGAAGTGCCAGCCTGGCTGGCCGGACGCCGGGAGTTCGACGCGGACGATACCCTGCTTGTCCTCGTCGCTGGTGCCACAGACGAACCCGAGCGGTTTGTTGTCGTAGACGAAGAACTGCTGGTTCTCGTAGGTCGTCCAGCCGATCCCCGACAGTTCGATCTCGATCGTCTCCCCGACCGTCGCGCTCGTCGGTTCGACGTTGTGCACGGACGGCTGCATCATGAACCCAGTGACGGCGACCTCGCGGCCGTCGACGACGGCCGTTATCGGTCGAGTCGAGCCCTCCTCGGGCGGGATCTCGAACTCGATCTGGAAGCCACCGTCCTCGTCGGTCGTGACCGTCGGCAGGACGTCCGTGTGGGGTTCTGGCGTGATCGGGATTCCCTTGACGCGATGCCCCTCGTGGCGGTACCAGACGAGGTCGACCTCCGTCTCGGCAGGGAAGTCACGCCCTGTAATGAACGCCGTCGTTCCGGGCTGGCCCGACGTCGGCGAGATCTCCAGTTCCGCGTCGGTATCCTCGTCGATCTCGGGATAGTGGATGTCGATCGGGCTCTCGTCGAACAGCGGATCGACCCAGGCAGTCTCCGGCGGTTCCTCGGGTTCGGTGACCTCGACCGTCCACTGGGACTGCCGTCCCTGGCCAACCGGACCGTACGGCGACTGCGTGTTGTTCTGGAGGTACGGCACCCCACGGTAGTTACGCCACACCTGGAGCGTGTGCTTGCCCGTCGGGCCGACCGCACGGATCTGGGCCGTGGCCGTTCCGCGGTTCATCACGCCGGTCATGAACCCGACGTAGCCGTTGTCCCAGGCGACCTGGTAGTTGTTCGTGACGACGTTAGGACCGATTCCGTATCCCTTGACGGTGAAGGAATCACCGAGTTCTGCCTCGGTGCTATCGATCTCGAACCACGGATGGATCTCGAAGTCCGTGCGATCGACGGTCTCCCCGTCCTTGAGTAGTTCGACCTTGTGGGACCCCCCGTAGTCTTCGGGAACCTCCCATTCGTGATCGAATTGCCCGTGTTCGTCGGACGTGACCGTCGCCACCGTCTCGGTTCGAGGGCGGTACTGCGGACCGACGACCTCGTTAGCCTCCAGAACCCCCCAGCTACCCTGGACGGATCGCCATTCGATCTCGAAGCGCTCGTTCGGACTCAGGTTTCGACCTTTGAACGTGATGGTGTCACCGACGTAGCCTTCCCGATCGCTCAGGACGATCGTTCCCTGCGTATCCTGTCCACCGCGGCGGTGGCTTTTCAGTGTGTCTTCTAGATTCGAGGAGAGTTCTGGTCCGTCGCTCATGTCCATAATTTCCTCACGGACATAGATAGGTCTACCGTCGGTTTCCCGAACGATAGAACGGTGCGTGCCACCCCGGAGCGAACGAAACCGCGCGATATCCGGGTCTCGGCGACGGATCACTGCAGGGAGGTGGGCAGCGATCCGACCAGTTCAGCCCAGCAGGAACTTCAGCCGCGGGTATCGTTCGACGACGTCGAGTTCTTCGAGTTTGCTGTCCAGCCCCAGGATGCGGCCGGACCCGAACGCGCCGAGCCCGAACAGGATCAGGATGTAGACGATGTGGTCGTCGACGACGTACCCGTTCGCGAGCGGAAGCCCCGCGAGCAGTCCACCGTGTAACGCTGCGAGGTAGTAGAAGAACATCATCACGGACCCCCAGAACGCGGCGAACCTGACGAAGACGCCGAATATGAGGGCGAGGCCGATGAGCGTCAGCCCGATCGAGTTCATCGGCGTGATCAGCCAGACCCAGTCCTGTCCGAGCGTCGTCCAGACCTCGGTCAGCGGGTTGCCATCCGGGATGCCGTACAGGAGCAGTCCGCTCGCACTCCATTCCGGATCCCACGCTTGCTGGATACCGGGCAAGAAGAACGTCCAGCCCATCACGAATCGGAGTGCGAGAAGCGAGTAGCCGACCCACGTTTCCGAGTATTCGAACGATACCTCCCGGCCGAAGATATTAGACTCGAGTTTTCTGGTACTCATTCCGGTCGCCTCACCTCGAACTTTGTAAGGTTCGAATATAAATGGGGGAGCCGTTCTCGACCAGCGGGAACGACGCAGCCGAGTTCCAGCGAGTGACAGCCGCTGACAGCGAAATGGTTCGTATCGGCATCTCCGGGAGATCCGGTAGCAGCGAGCTGGCGTAGTGACGAACCGATGGTCGCGCCCATGCGACGGACACGGGCTCGGACTCCTCGTCCCAGGGTTCACGGCCGCCACGACGACCCGAGAACCGGTCGCGAGGTCTCCTCGGGTGACGTCGGCGAGAAGAAGGACGAATGCGCGCCACCTACCCACGACTGGTGGGTCTCGAGTCGGCTCAGCCCATGAGGAGGCGGAGCCAGCGGTTCTCCCTGACGAAGTCGAGGTCCTCGAGGAACCTGTCGACGCCGAGGAGTCGGCCCGCGCCGATGGCGCCGAGGCCGAACAGGAGCATCGCGTACACGACGTGGTCGTCGACGACCCAGCCGTGCGCCAAGGGAAGCCCCTGCATGAGGCCGCCCGTCAGGCTCGCCGCCCAGAACATCAGCATCATGACCGCGCCCCAGAACGCGTTCCAGCGGACGAACGCGCCGAGGATCAGCCCGAGGCCCGTGAGGGTGAGTCCCCACATCACGAGCATGTCGACGAGCGGGCTCCCGGCCATACCGCCCCACATACCCATGAACGGGTTACCTTCGGGGATGGCGTTCGCGAGGTAGCCCGCGGCCGTCCAGTTCGTCTCGGGGTTGCCGTCGAGGTACGTGACGAGCTTCGTCAGGCCGCCCTGCAGGAGGACCCAGCCCATGACGACCCTGAGGCCGACGAGCGCGTAGCCGACCCAGTGCTCGGAGTACTCGAACTCGGTCTCGCGACCGAACAGTTCAGCGTCCAGTTTGCGGGTTTGCGTGGACATGGTCTTGCACCTCTACACTTGCAGATACCTCGGGGGACGTGATATAAACGGGTCGTGTCTTTCGGAATCCAGAAACCGTTCTCGAGACCTGAGAACTGGAAGCAGTCGCGTGGTCGACGACGGGACGGTATGCCTTTCCGCGCGCGGGCGCTACCCGCTGGTAGTGACCGAGAGCGACCCCGAGATAGAGGAGCTGTCCGTCGACCGGTTCTACGACGCGCTCGAGGACCACGGTCGGCCAGTGATCACGGCGACGGCGCTCGCTCGCCGCCTCGACGTGAGTCAGGCGGACGCGTTGCAGGCCCTGGAGGCCCTGGCGGAGCGAGGCGACGTGGAGCGTGCGAACGTCGGCGAGGACGCGACGGTGTGGTACGCGAGCGACTGGGCGCGGATGGTCGAGCGCGAGCGCGTCGTCTTCTTCCCGGAGCGTCGCGAGGTCGTCGTCGACCAGCCCGAGCAGTTCACGCGAGCGCAACTCGCACAGTTCGCGCGCCTCGTCGACACCACGCGAACGGGCGGGTACGTCTACGAGATCCGTCGGGAGGACGTCTGGCAGGCGCCGTACGAGACCCACGAGGAGCTCGTGGCGACGATGAAGTCGGTGCTCCCGACGTGGCCGTCGACGTTCGAGGAGTGGGTGGTCGAACAGTACAAGCGCGCACACCGCTTCGAGTTGCGGACGCACGAGGACGGCTACGTGGTGCTGGTGGCGGCGAATTCGAGCCTGCTCGGGAACGTCGCCGAGCAACGCCTCCCCGACGGCGCGCTCCGCGCGGTCATCTCCGACACGGAAGCGTGGGTGGCCGAGGACCGGATCGCGGAGGTCAAGCGCACCCTCTACGAGGCGGGATATCCCGTCGAGGACGCGCGCGACCTCGAGTCCGGCGACGCGCTCGAATTCGACCTCCACCTGCGGTTGCGGGACTACCAGCGCGAGTGGGTGGACCGGTTCGAGGACCACGGCGCTGGCGTGCTCGTCGGCCCGCCGGGCAGTGGGAAGACCGTCGCCGCGATGGGCGTCATCGAAGCCATCGGCGGCGAGACCCTGATTCTCGTGCCCTCGCGCGAACTCGCGAGCCAGTGGCACGAAGAACTCCTCAAGCACACGAACCTCGCGCCCGAGCAGATCGGCGAGTACCACGGCGGCGAGAAACAGATCCGGCCCGTCACCATCGCGACCTACCAGACCGCGGGGATGGACCGACACCGTCAGCTGTTCGACGAGCGCGAATGGGGGCTCGTGGTGTACGACGAAGTCCATCACGTGCCCGCCCCCATCCACCGCCGGAGCGTCGACCTCCAGAGCAAGCACCGGCTCGGCCTGACCGCCTCTCCGGTCCGGGGCGACGACCGCGAGGAGGAGATCTTCACGCTCGTGGGACCGCCGATCGGGACGGACTGGGACGCCCTCTTCGACGCCGGGTTCGTCCAGGACCCCGAGGTCGAGGTCCGGTACGTGCCGTGGGGGAGCGACGACGCCCAGGAACGCCACGCGAAACGCGACGGACACGACAAGCGCCGGGAAGCGGCGGCGAACCCCGCGAAGCTCGCGGAGACGACGCACGTCCTCGAACGCGAACACCCCGGGAAGAAGGCGCTCGTGTTCGTCGAGTACTTAGACCACGGGAACGCACTCGCCGACGCGCTCGACGTCCCGTTCATCAGCGGGGAGATGGCGCATTCCGAACGCGAGCGGCTGTTCCGCGAGTTCCGGAACGGCGACCGGCGCGTCCTCGTCGTCTCCCGGGTCGCGGACGAAGGCATCGACCTCCCCGACGCCGAGGTCGCGGTCGTCGCCTCCGGCCTCGGCGGCTCCCGCCGCCAGGGCACCCAGCGCGCCGGCCGCACGATGCGTCCAGAGGGGTCCGCGCACGTCGTCGTCCTCGCGACGCGGGGCACCACCGAGGAGGACTTCGCGCAGAACCAGACCCGCCACCTCGCATCCAAGGGCATCAGCGTCCGTGACGGCGCCGCACGCGCGTTCGACGACCCCGACGCACTCGTCGCGGCGTCCAACCCCGACCCGGAGGGCGAGACGGACGCGGCGTCGACCGACGACGACCCGGATTCCGCACCGGAATAATTGCCGGACACCTGCGATACAAGCCCGTCGGTAGCATGAAGTCGACTACATGGTCGACCCCACGTCCGACGTCGGCAACGTCGACGCCGACGACGCACCCGCGTGCACGCACTGCGGCGAGCCCGTCACGGGCGACAGCCACCGCGTCCGAACGCGAATCGTCGACGGCGACACCGAACACACGCACTTCTGCGACGACGACTGCCTACGGGACTGGCAGAACGAGTAGTACCGAGAACCCGGGTCAGTCGTCGTCGCCGACGACGTCGCCGAGTCCGTCGACGGGGCGGTCGGGGTTCGCGCGGTCCGCGGCCTCAGAGAGCCCGAGCTGGTAGGATCCCTCGCGTTCCTCGCGCAGTCGCGTACGACCGCGATGCACGCTCACTTCGTCGTTCAGATGCAAGCGTACCGCCTCAAGTAAGGCGTCGGCTTCCAGGGGTTGCCCGCGTTCGCGGACGTCCTCGATGCCCGCGTCGTCGGGCAGGTCGAACGCGCGTTGCGTGATGATCGGGCCCTGGTCGAGGTCCGTCGTCACGTAGTGTGCGGTGACGCCAGCGATACGAACGCCCTCCTCCAGCGCCTGCCGGTACGCCTTCGCACCCGGGAACGCCGGGAGCAGACTCGGGTGGACGTTGATGATGCGGTCCTCGTACCGGAACACGACGTCCGGACTGAGGATGCGCATGTATCGGGCGAGCACGATGAGGTCCGCGTCGTACTCCGCGAGCAAGTCGAGGAGTTCGCCCTCGTCGGGCGTCCCCTTCTCGTCGCCGACGTCGTGGAACGGCACCTCGTACTTCTCCGCAAGGGGCTCCAGGTCGTCGTGATTCCCGATGACGACACTGATGTCAGCGCCCAGATCGCCGCTCGCCCACGCCTGGAACAGTCGTTCGAGGCAGTGACTCTCCTTCGTCACGAGCACCGCGATCTGCTGGGTCTCCCGGTCCTCCGGGAATCGGACTTGCACGTCGACGCCGAGTTCGTCACCGAGGTCGTCGAGGTCCTCGCGCAGTTTCTCCTGCGTACACACCATCTCGTCGACGTCCGCGGAGAGCGTCATCCGGAACACGTCCTCGCGGACCGCCTGGTCGAGGTCCTCGATGTTGATCCCGCGCTCGAACAGCAGCGAGGTGACGCGAGCGATCAGTCCCGTCTTGTCTCCTCCGACCACCGTGATTTCCGCGAAGTCACTGGTCAACGGCACCACCTCCAACTGCTGGTCGGGTGAGACATCGCTGGACACTCAGACGACGCGCGAGCAAAAACGTTCCCTTCCACGCAACGACGCCACACCTACTCGACGGGAACGACGACCTCGTTCCGGCGCTGCCACGGCGGCGTCCGCGGGTCGTCGTACCGGTGGAGTTCGGGCTCGCCCACCGGCTCGAATCCACGGTCTGCGAGCGCGTGCTTCACGCGCCGATGCGCGCGCTCGACGCGGCCGTCGGTCGTGAACCACGAGAACCGGTACGTGGCCACTCGCCGATGTTCGTGTACTTCGAGTTCGACGTGGTCGTCGGTCGGCGTCGGCGCACTCTCTAGCGTGTACTCTGCCGGGAGGAAGAACCACATCTCGACGCCGTCCTCCGTCGGCGTGGACGCGACCGGTGTCGTCATCGCGACGTCCACCGCCGTCGACGACGCGACCGGCGCCGTCATCGCCACGTCCTCGCTCGTCGCGTTCGCCCCGTCGATGTACGCGAACAGTCGACCGAACGCCTCCCGCTGACTCTCCGCAGCCGTCCGCACCGCAACCAGGTCGGGGTACTCGCGCAACTCGAAGGCACCCGAGCGCTCAAGCACCGTGTACGGCACCCTGTCGACGTCGTCCATCGTGAACCGCCACCACGCATCCCACAGGCCGAGCACGACAGCGACGACACCGACCACGCCCCCGACGAACCGGAGCACACGCGCCATACCCCACACGTCGACCGCCGCGGCAATAAGCACGACGACAACACACCACATACCATCAGCGGACTCGATCCCGACGCTCCCCCCGTCGCCTCACCACTCCACCTCACGACTCCCTTCGACCCAACCACACCACCGCCCACGGCTCCCACAGGTCGCCGCGCTCGATATCGAGGCTCCCTCCGGTCGCCTCGCGCCCACAGCCTCCCGCGGCTCCCACAGGTCGCCGCGCTCGGTATCGAGGCTCCCTCCGGTCGCCTCGCGCCCACAGCCTCCCGCGGCTCCCACAGGTCGCCGCGCTCGGTATCGAGGCTCCCTCCGGTCGCCTCGCTTATCCACGAACGTGCAACCTCAACCCGATCCCGCAAGAGTTTTTGAGCACGAACGCGCGTCTCCAGTCGATGACTGCGTACACCGCCACGGTGACCGTGAGGCTCAAGCACGGGGTCCTCGACCCGGAGGCCGAAACGACACAACAGGCGCTCGAACGCCTCGGGTTCGAACTGGAGGACCTGCGGGCATCCGACCGGTTCGAGGTCGACCTCGACGCGGAAACCGAGGACGACGCGCGCGAGCGCGCCACCGAGATGGCCGAACGCCTGCTCGCGAACCCCACCATCCACGACTACGACGTCGCAGTCGACCCCCGAGACTGACGATGACGGTAGCCATCGTCCGCTTCGGCGGATCGAACTGCGATCGAGACGCACTGCGAGCGCTCGACGACGTCGGCGTCGACGCCGAGATCGTCTGGCACGAAGACGGCCTCCCCGAGGACGTCACCGGGATCATGCTCCCCGGTGGCTTCTCGTACGGCGACTACCTGCGCGCCGGCGCGATGGCCGCCCACTCCCCGATCATGAACGACGTCCGGGACGCCGCCGCCGACGGCACGCCCGTCCTCGGCGTCTGCAACGGCGCCCAGATCGGGTGCGAATCCGGGCTCACCGAGGGCGCGTTCACCACCAACGCCAGTGCGCGCTTCCAGTGCGAGCACGTGAACGTGCGCGTCGAGAACGCCGACACCCCGTGGACGAGCGGATACGAAGAGGGCGACGTCGTCTCCCTCCCCATCGCGCACGGCGAAGGCCGATACGAGATCGACGACGACCGCCTCACGCAACTGGAGACGAGCGAACGCGTCCTCTTCCGGTACTGCGACGAGAACGGCGACCCGTCCGTGGACGCGAACCCGAACGGCTCCAAGCACAACGTCGCCGGCGTCCTCGGCGAACGCGACACCACCGCCGTCCTCATGCCACACCCCGAGCGCGCCACACTCGCCGACGTCGGCGGCACCGACGGCCGACCCCTGCTCCGCGGGTTCGCGCGAGCGACGACCCAGTAGAACCACGTTCGAACCCAGACGCGGACCCGCTCGAACGACAAGTAGTATTCGGCCCCCGTCTGCCTCAAAGTTTAAACACCGTGACCACCGTTTGAAGAACGACCAGTGGTGGGTTCGGACTCGGTGGATGGATTCGCTGGAGATCGCGTCCTCTACGTCGACACATCCGCAGATTCGCGAGCGGCCGTACGCGCCGCGCTCGACGACTGCAACGTGACAGCGGTGGAGACCGTGTCGAGCGCGCTAGACGCGCTCACGGACGCGGTCTACGACTACGTCGTCAGCGAGTACGACCTCCCGGACGCCGAGGGCGCCGAGGGCGGAACGCTCGCGTTCTGCGAGCACGTCACGACCGTCGCACCAAAAACGTCGTTCGTCTTCTACACGGACGCGGGCGACGAGCGCGTCGCCGGGCGCGCGTTCGCCGCCGGCGCCGACGGGTACGTCCCGAAGCGAGACGGCGTCGACACGCTCGTCAGTCGCATCGACGGCCTGACGACCGACCCGAACCCCGGCCTGAAGACCGCGGGTGCGGCCGCGAACCCGAGTCACATCGTCGCACAGGCACCGCTCGCGCTCATCGAGTTCGACGCCGCAGGCGACGTCGTTCGCTGGAACGGCGGCGCGACCGACCTGTTCGGGTACACGGCCAGCGAAGCGCTCGGGGCCGACGTCGTCGAACTGCTCGTCCCCGAGCACGAACGCGAGGGCGTCGAGGAGACCCGCGACCGCGTCCTGTCCGAGGCCGGCGTCGAGAAGGGCGTGAACGAGAACGTCCGGAAGGACGGCACGGCCATCACCTGCGAGTGGCACAACACGACGCTCACCGACTACGACGGCGAGATAACGGGCGTACTCTCGTTCGTCCACGACGTCACCGCTCGAGAGAACCGCAAGGAGACGATCGAGCAACTGCGCTCGGTGACTCGTGAACTCGTTCGCGTGGACGACACCGACGCCGTCGCCGAACACGTGGTGAGTGCGGCCGAAGAGATCCTCGGACAGCCGTACTCGGTCGTCTACCTCCAGGAGAACGACTATATGGAGGCGGCCGCGGCGAGCACGCCCCTGAGTGAACTGGCGCCCGTGAACGATTCCGAGAGTATCAACTACCGAGCGTTCCAGGACGGCGAGTCGACGCTCGTCCAGGAGGCCGTTCACGAGCGCTCGACGCTCACGTCCGACGACCCCGTGGAGAGCGCGCTCGTCCACCCGCTGGGCGAGCACGGCACGCTCGCGCTCGGGTCACGCACCGAGAACGCGTTCGACGAGACCGACATCCAGTTGTCGAACATCCTCGCGTCCGCGACCACGGCGGCGCTCGACCGGACGAGTCGCGAGGACGAACTCCGCCTGCACGAGACGATCGTGGACGCCGTCGGTGCGGGCGTCTTCGCGCTCGACAGCGACGGCACATTCCAGACCGTCAACGAGACGCTCCAGGCGCTGAGCGGGTACGACCGCGAGGAACTCGTCGGCGAGAGCGCGGCGAAACTCGTCGGCGAGCGCGTGTTCGAACGAGCGACACGGCAGGTGACTGACCTCGTCGGCGACGACCCCACCTACGAGCGCGTGTTGACGCTCGAGGTCGACCTGCAGACCGCCGACGGCGGTGCGATCCCCTGCGAGGTGAACGTCGCACTGCTCTCCGACCCCGAGGGACGCGAGTTCAGTGGCGTAGCTGGCGTCGTCCGCGACGTCCGGGAGCGCAAACGCATGCAGAGCGAGCTCGGGGACAAACGCCGGAAGATCGAGAACCTCCACGACATCGCGTCGTTGCTCGACGACTGCGAGACGCGCCACGACGTCTGGCGGTTGACCGTCGAAGCGGCGGAAGGCGTCCTCGACTTCGACGTCTGTGGCGTCGACGAGGTCCGCGGCGACTACCTCCACTCCGTCGGGTTGTCCTCCGAGATCGAGCCGCAGGGGTACAAGAACGAAGCGCACGTGAGCGACGGCATCGCCGGGAAGACCCACCGGACTGGCGACTCGTTCCTCTTCGAGGACGTGCAGGGAGACAACGAGGCGACGCCGGAGAAGCGCGAGTACCGGTCTCTCATCTCCGTCCCGGTCGGCGAACACGGCGTGTTCCAGGCGGTGAGTGACGAGGTCGGCGGGTTCGACGAGGACGACCTGGAGCTCGCGGAACTCCTGATGCGGCACGTGAGCGACGCGATCGAACGCCTCGAGTTCGAGGGTCGGTTGCGGAGCGAACGCGACCGGTTCGCGGCGCTGTTCGAGAACGTCCCGGACCCGGTCGTGCAGGTGAGTTACGAGGACGGCGAGACGATCGTTCAGCGCGTGAACCCGGCGTTCGAGCGCGTGTTCGGGTACGATCCGGCGGAGGTCGTCGGCGAGAACCTGAACGAGTTCATCGTCCCGGTCGACCGCCGCGAGGAAGCCGTGGATCTCGACGACCGTGGACAGAACGGGCAGGTGGTGGACGTCGAGGTGAAGCGACGGACGACCGACGGCCTCCGTGACTTCGAGCTGACGGCGGTACCCGTGGACCCGGACGCGGACGAACAGTCCACGTACGGCGTGTACTCGGACATCACGGAACGCAAGGAACGCCAGAAGCGCGTCGAGATATTGAATCGCGTCCTCCGGCACGACCTCCGGAACGGCATGAACATCATCAAGGGGTCGGCGGAGATGCTCCAGGACGCGGTGTCGGATTCGACGGCGGTCGGGTACGCCGACCAGGTGATCGAGCGCGCGGACGACCTGCTGGGCCTCGCGGAGAAGACGCGCGCGGTCGAACGGACGCTCGACCGCGACACGGAGGCGACGGGCCCGGTGAGCGTGAGCGAGAGCGTGGAGACGAGTGCACGACGCGTCCGCGAGGAGTATCCGCACGCGAACATCGAGACGGCGTTGACGGAGAACGTCGAGGTGCGCGCGGACGACATGCTCCGGACGGCGATCTATCACCTCATCGAGAACGCCGTCGAGCACAACGACCGACCGGACCCGAGCGTGTGCGTGTCCGCGAAGCGCGCGCCGGACCGCGACGACGTCCTCTGCATCCGCGTGAGCGACGACGGCCCGGGCATCCCGGACACGGAGCGCGAACTCATCGAGGAGGAACGCGAGATCACGCAGCTCCGGCACGCGAGCGGACTCGGGCTGTGGCTCGTCGACTGGGTCGTGAACCAGTCCGGTGGGAGCGTCACGTTCGAGGAGAACGACCCGCGTGGCACGACCGTCACGCTCCACGTCCCGATCGCGACGGAATCTGACGTCCTTCGCGCGGACGACTAGAGTACGGAAAGGGCGACGGCAGCGCCCCGGCGCGTCGATGACGTGAGTGGCCGCGAGTCTACGATCTCTCGTCGACGGACTCGTCGTGCTCCGCTTCGAGTTGCTCGTCGTGCTCCGCTTCGAGTTGCTCGTCGTGTCGGTCCGCGAGTTGGCCGTCCAGCGACTCGTCGTATCGGACGACGAGCACGGGGCCGACGGATGCGGACGCGACGCGGTCGGTTTCGTCGCCGAAGACGAGAGAGCGGAACGACGGTGCTTTCTCGCCCATGACGACCGCGTCGTGCGCCGGAACGACGCCGAGGAGGGCGGCGAGCGGCGAGTCGACGGTCGTCTCCGTCCGAACGCTGATGCCGTGTCCCCGGAGGTCCACGGCCGAGGATTCGAGGCGCTCGGCGGCGCCGGACGCGTCCTTGCCAGCGTGGAACAGCGTCACGTCGACGTCGCGGTCGCCGACGAGGTCCGTGACGAACGCGAGGATGCGTTCGACGGCGACGTCACCGGAGAGCGAGACGAGGAGTTCGTCGACCGCGACGGTCATCCCCGGGAGCACGATCGCGCGTGCGTCGACCTCGGCGGCGACCCGGTCTATCGTCTGCTCCTCGTCGTGCGTGAACACGAGTCGATGGTCGGCGTCCCCGCCGGCGCTCCGGAACGCGTCCTCGAGGTCCTCCAGGGCGTCCGTCGCTTGGTCCTCGTACTGGAGGCGCGCCTGATCCGCCGGAGTCTGTTCTGGCAGGACGTGGTATCCCAGGACGGTCACGTCCATCGGACTCAAGAGGCTTATCAGGCCCTGGGAGACGCTCTCGCCTTCGAGCACCTCGACGGGGACGAGTACGCGAGTCATCAGAGCACTCCCTTCAATTTCACGTCGCGAGCGTAATAGAAGTACCACCCTGCGGTGGCGAGCATGACGACCGACCCGACGACGATCGAGGCCTCGTCCATGAAGCCGATGAGTCCGAAGCTCGCGACGGCCCCGATCACGGGGATGACGGGGCCGCCGGGGACGCGGAAGTCCGGGTCGTACCACTCGGGTTCGTCCCGGCGAATCGCCAGGAGCGCGACGCACATCAGCCCGTACATGACGAGATGGAGGAACGACGCGGCTTCGGCGAGCAACTCGACCTGGCCGGTCGCCGCCAGCACGATGATGGGACCGCCGGCCATCCCGAGAGCGGCGTGGGGCGTGCCGTACTTGAGGTTGATCCGGCTCGCCCACCGTGGCAGGAGGGCGTCCTTCGAGACGCCGTAGATCGCCCGGGACGTGCTGAGGACGGACGCGTTCGCCGACGACATCGTCGCGAGCAGGCCGCCGACGATGATGACGAACGCCCCGCCGGCGCCGAGCAGTTCCCGTCCGACCTCGACCATCGCCGTCTCGCCGAACGACTCGAGTTGTCCGGTGTCGAAGATGCTGGTCGCGACGAAGATAGTCACGACGTACAGTATCGTCACGATGACGACCGAGCCGATCATCGCCAGCGGGAGGTTGCGGCCGGGGCGTTTCATCTCGCCGGCGACGGTCGCGACCTGCGCGAACCCGAGGTACGACGTGAACACGAGCGCGGCCGTCGAGATTATCGGGACCGCCGCCCACCTGTCGGCTTCGGTGCCGCCGGTCGGTTCGGTGCCGACGACGCCGAGGACGTCGAGCATCCCGAACCCGAGGAACGCGACGAGCATCGACAGGAGGAGTGCGACGATACCGTTCTGGAGTTTCGCCGCGTTCTCCGTCCCGGTGACGTTCAGGACGGTGAACCCGATGCCGGCGAGGACGGCGATGATCGCGACGACGACGTCCGTGCTCGCGTCGATCGTGATGCCGACGACCGCGAGCGCGTCGAGCGCGTAGAACCCCAGTCCGACGAGGTAGAACGCGGTCGCGAACACGAGCCCGAGCCAGAGCGACAGTCCGACGATGGTCCCGGGGAGCGTCCCGAGACCCCGCGAGATGAAGTAGTAGCCGCCGCCGCTCTTGGGCATCGCGGTCGCCAGTTCCGACGTCGGGAGCGCGACGAGGAGTGCGATGACGCCGCCGACGGCGAACGACGCCGACGCGGCGGTCCCGACCTCCGCACCCGCCAGCCCGGGGAACACGAAGATGCCGGCACCGATCATCGTCCCGATACCGATCGCGAGCCCGCCACTCAGTCCGAGCGTCCGCTCCAGTTCCGCGTCGTCGGTGACCGTCGCGCTGTCGGTCTCGACGACGTCCTCGGCAACCGGCGCATCGCCCTCGATGTTCGTCCCCTGGGGCTCCTCGCTCATTGCTGCTTGATCCGTCACGACCTGACGGGTAAAAGGTACGGACGGACCGGGTGCGGTTCCGGGCGGTTCGAACGGTCTCAGGGGTCCTCCGAGTCGGTCGACGCGCGGGGCGTCCCCTGACTCTACTCGACGAGGGGTGCGTTGTAGCTGGTTTCGCGTTCGAGGACGGTCTCCCAGGTGGCTTCGCACTCGCAGGTGACTTGCTCGAAGACGCTGGGGTCCTGGCGAAGGTCGAAGTCCTTGATCGCCTTCTGCACCTGATCGTCGCACTCGCCGCAGTTGTGGGGGCCGCGGTCGGAGCCGTGACCGACGGGGTCGGAGACGACGATGACGTCCTCGTCGGCGGTCGATTCGAGGACGTCTGCGACCGACCACAGCCACGGTGGGCGGTAGCCCCCGCGGAAGAACAGTTCGTCGACCATCGTGTACCGCTGGACGTTACAGGGGTTCATCGAGACGGTGTGACAGCCGTCGACGTTCGCGCACCTGCGGACGCTCTCCTTCATGTCTTCGAGTGCTTCCGGTTCGGTGAGGAACGGCGGCTTCATGAGGAGGTACGCTTTCACGCCCGCACCGGCTTCTTTCGCGGCCATGGCGGCCGTCTCGAAGTCACTGAAGTCGAAGTACTTGTTCACGCAGTCGTGGCGGACGCGGTCGGTCGCGGTCTCCAGACCGACGGCGACGTCGACGTCGAGGCCGTGCTGGGTGAAGTCCGCGACCTTCGGTTCGTCGACGAAGTCCGGGAGGCTCTCCACGACGATGCGCTCGCGGTCCGCGAACGTTTCCGCGATCGCTTGCCGGGTCTGGGCGCCGACCTCGCGCTCGTCGAGGAAGCTTCCGGAGGTATAGATCTTGATGAGATCGGCTCGTTCGCCATCCTCGGTGTTCTCGCGTTCGTGCTCGAGGCAGACGTCGATCTGGTCCATGAGGGCGTCGTGCGTGACGCTCCCGCCCTCCACGCTCTCCGCGACGTACCCGCACATCGTGCACCCGCCAGCGCGCGCCCACCGACAGCCGCCCGTGTTCAGGATGATGGTGAGGCTATCGTAGACGCCACCGGGCGTGTTGTCCTCGTCCAGCCAGACGCGCGTCGGCTCGTGGGGGTCGTACGTCTCGTCCTTCTCGGCGCGGATGGACCGCATCACCTGGTTGTGGGCGTCCATCCCGCGGCCCTCCTCGTAGACCTCGGGACTCGGTTGACTCATTGCATCGAGAGTAGAGGCCGAGACCCAAAGCCCCTTCGAGTGCCCGCAAGCGTCTTGTCGCATCCGAACCCACTGGGTGGTAATGGTTGACGTGGAGGTCTCGGATTCGTCGTTGCGGGCGGTCGACCGCGCCGGATAGCGCCTCACCATCGACGTCGTCGGGTGGGACGACAGCGCGGCGCCCGAGCCAGTCCCGATCGACGGGATCGACGCGGTCGTCGCCGGGCGAGTGACGGAGTTGACGTTCGGCAATCTCCTCGTGGAACTCGGTGACGCGGACGCGTCGACGTTCGAGAAGTTCGACGAAGGCAAGGGCGAGCTGTCGATCCCGGACGGCTCGCACGTCCTGAAGGCGACGAGCCAGTTGGTCGCGTACGTCGTCTTCGACGCGGCGGCGACGCTCGAACGGTTCGCGGACGGCGGCGTCCGACTCGCGTTCGAACACCCGACGCCGGTCACGGTCGGGTACTGGAGCCTCGTCGACTACCCGGAGGCGACGGTGACAGTCGAACCGACGGCGCGCGGGCTCGCGACCGCGTTGACGGCACTGTCGAGCGCGCACCTCGCGACCGGCCCGGAGCGGACGCTCCCGGGGTGGCGAGACTATCCGCCGCTCGTCGAGTTCGGCGACGAGACGGACGTCCCGGCCGTCGTCGCCGACGCGATCCCCGACACCGGTATCGAGCTCGCGCTCCCCGACGAGTTCGCGTACGGGGTGCCGGCGGCACCGCTCGCGTACCACCTCGCCGCCGACGTCGTGGTCGAGGACCGCGACGCACCGGTGTTGCGGGCACCGTCCGCGGACGTCCACCACGAGTTCTCGCCGCTCCCGGCGTTCCAGTTCGAGGCGAACGACTGCTTCCAGCGGACGTTCTACGCGGACTGCCTCGTGAACTCCACGAGCGGACTCGGAGAGCTCGAACTGGCGGAGGCGGCGTTCATGGACGACCTCGGACTGGACGGCCTGGCGTTGACCGACGCGTCCCCGGCCGAACGCCTGGAGGCGTACCTGGACGCGCCGTTCGAGGACGTCCGCGGCGAACTACCGCGTCGGTCCCACGTCGCGTTCGTCGAGCCGACGCCGGCGTTCGCGCGAGCGCTCCCGCACCTCTGTCACCACGAAGCCCGCATCTACCTCGATTCCGGGTTCGACGCGGCCGAGAGCGAGACGCCGAGCGCCTCGGACGGTCGAGCGGACGTCGCCAGCCGGACCGTCGACAGCCGGACCGTCGAGCGCGACGACCCGATGGTGACGTCGGCGTGGCTCGCCGACGGCGTTCGACCGGAGACGTACGCGGCGTCGCCGTCGGCGTACGACAACTACCTCGCGTTCCTCGAGAGCGACGCGACCGGCGGGGCCGTCGACGTCCTCGTCGTGGCGAACACCCGCCCGGAGACCGGCGACGTCGTCGAGGAACTGTACGCGGATTCCGGGGATAGCGTCGACATCACGGTACGGCGTTGCGACGAACTGACGACCGCCGAACTCGAGGCGGCGTTCGCGTCGACCGACGGCGTCGTGCACGTCGTCGGGGATCGCGTCGACGGCGCGATCGAGTGCGTGGACGGCGCGCTCGCACCCGCGGACGTCGCCGACGTCGGTGCGCGCATCGTCGTCCTCGACCTGAAAGGCGACGGCGGTCCGATCTCGGAGCACGACGCGGCGGCGATCGGGCGGGCGCTCGTCGACGCCAGCGCCATCGCTGGCGTCGTCAGGACGGGCGGGCTCGCGCCGGAACCGGGGATAGCGTTCGTTCGATTGCTCGTCCAGGGGTTCGGACTGGAGCTGTCGCGACGACTCGTCGACCGGTACGTCGACGGCACGTTCGAGGGGCTCGTGTTCGGCGACGGCACGCACACGATCCAGGCCGATGACAGCGTGAACTTCATCCCGTTACACGTCACGTCGAACGGCGACACCACGTTCGACGTCACCGGGAAGACCGGCGGCCCGACCGCCGGCCTGTACTGGCATCCGGACGTCCCCGGCGTCCGTCCGCGACTGCTATCGAACGGGCTCCCGTTCGAACTCGACGCCACCGAGGTCGCGCGATTGCTCGACGACGAGGGCTACCTCGTGGTCTACGAGGACGAACTCCACTGGTCTCGCGACCTCACGCCGTTCTACCCGCTCGCGTAGCACGGGGCATCCAGCCCGTGTGTCGTTCGGATCCCGTGCACTGACTGCCCCCAGAGTCAAGACGAGGCGACGCGTACGGGTCTACGAACAGACGATGGCGGCGACTCGCGAACGGATCGAACGCCTGCACGACGCAGCGACCGCACTGGGGCGAGCCGACACGGAAGCGGAGCTCTTCGACATCGCCGTGGAGTCCGCGGCGGACGTGCTCCCCTTCGACGCGTGTTCGGTCGCGTACGTCGACGACGGCGTGTTCGCGCCCGCGGCGGCGGTCGCACGGACGCTGTACCCGGACGTTGACCTGCTCGAGGTCGACGACGGCGTCGCCGGACGGACGATCGACGCGGCCGAGACCGTCGTCGTCGACGACCTGCACGCGGACGCGGATGCGGCGCCGACGAATCCCGCGTTCCAGTCCGTGCTCTCCATCCCGATCGGTGACGACGCCGTCCTCCAGGCGCTCTCGGAGTCACGAGATGCGTTCTCAGAGACCGACCGCGAGCTCGCGGAGTTACTCGTGACGTGCGTCGAGCACGCCCGCGAACGCGTGAGCTACGAGGCACTCGTGACCCGGGAACGCGACCGCTTCGCGGCGCTGTTCGAGAACATCCCCGACGCCGCCCTCCAGTACCGGATCGAGGACGGCGAACCGGTCGTCGACCGCGTGAACTCCGCGTTCGTTCGCGTGTTCGGGTACGACCCGACGGATGCGGTCGGCGAACCCGTCACGGACTTGCTCGTCCCGGCCGGCGACCGCGACGCGGCACGGGAACTCCACGCGGCGGTGGACGCGGGCGAGCGACTGGACGACGAGGTGACGCGAACCACCGAGTCCGGCGACCGACGGTTCCTCCTGCGGAGCGTCCCGGTCGCGGACGACGAAGCGGCGCGCTCGGGGTACTTCATCTACACGGACATCACGCCCCTGAAGGAGCGCGAACGCGAGCTCGAACGCCAGAACGAGCGACTGGACGCGTTCACGGGCATCGTCAGCCACGACCTCCGGAACCCGCTGAGCGTCGCCCGCGGGTACGCGGACATCGCCGTCGACAGCGGCGACCCCGAACACGTCGCGGAGGTCGTCGAGCAGCTCGACCGGATGGACGACATGCTCGACGAACTCCTCACGCTCGCCCGCCAGGGCGAGGTCGTCGGCGATACCGAACCCGTCGACCTGGCGGCCGCCGGCGAGCGCGCGTGGCGCCACGTCGATACCGCGAACGCGACGCTCGACGTCGCGTTCGACGACCACACCGTCGCGGCCGACGTCGGCCGCCTCCAGGAACTCCTCGAGAACCTGTTCCGCAACGCGATCGAGCACGGCTCGACCGAGGACGCAGGAGAGAGCACCGACGACGCCGGCGACGTGACGGTGACCGTCGGCGCGCTCGACGACGGCCCCGGGTTCTTCGTCGCTGACGACGGCGTCGGCATCGCCGCCGACGAACGCGACTCCGTCCTCGAGATGGGGTACTCGACCGCGAGCGACGGGACCGGGTTCGGCCTGGGCATCGTCACGGAGATCGCTCGGGCGCACGACTGGACGGTCGACGTCGACGAGTCAGCCACCGGCGGCGCGCGTTTCGTGATTCGAACGACGGCGTAGGGGGTGACCGCGAACCCCCGATGTACCTTGGGCGACCGCACACGATGGTTCGGTTCCAAGGACGTGGTATGACGCAAGTCGTTTCTGACCTGACGGTATCGGTCGAGAAGACGTACGACGTCGACGGCGAGACGCTGTTCAGGGCGATGCTCGACCCTGCCGTCGCCGGGGCCGCGGAGCGCGTGAGTGCCGACGACGACTCCTCGCGTCGTCCGTCCGGACCACCACCTGGGTTGCAGGCGGGCGAGACGTACGTCGCCGACGTGGACGCGCCACTCGGGTCGATCGCGTCGTCGTTCGAGACGTACGTGACGGTGGAGGCGTCGGAGTACCCGCGGGTCGTGCTCGCGGGCGGTGGCGACGGGGAATCCGGATCGTTCGACGCGCGCATCGTCGTCGCCATCGCTGACGTCCCCGAGGGTGCGATGGTGCGGTTCGACGTGAAGATGGACGTCGCCGGCGAGGTCGCGGCCCTGGGCGCGGAGACGGTGCGGGCGGCGGCGACGCGGACGGTCGAACGCTACTTCTCGACGGTCGAGCGCGAACTCCCACGCGCGTCGTAACGCCGGTAGGCGTCGACGACGGCGACGACGGCGAGTGCGCCGACGACGGCACCGGTCGCGTTCGCGAGCGCGTCGAGCGCACTCCCCGAGCGGTAGGATACCCCGAGCTGGAGGAGTTCGATCGATGCACCATATGCGACGGCGGCGAGCACGCCGACGATCGCGCGACCGTCCGCGAGGGAGACGGCGCCCGCGAGCGTCGCGTACCCGACGGCGTGCAGCCACTTGTCGAGGCCGAGGACGCCGAACGGCCCGAGCGCGGACGCACCTTCAGCCGGGAGGAGCGACGCGACGAGGACGCCCACCGCGAGTACGGCGACGACGCTCCACTGAATGCGGTCGTTCACGCGCCGTACTGTCCGTGGCGGCGATAGAAAGGTTCCGGTCGTGCTCGACCCCGGACGCTGTCGAGTCGAACACGTCGACACCCTCTTCTCGCTCGCGGCCGGAAACCTCGCCCGTGAACGGTGGGACGTACACGCTCGTCGTCGCGCTCGACCGCGACGCGACCATCGCTGTCGGCGCGCTCGGCGACGTCGCGTTCGAGGCGGGAACGTACGCGTACACGGGGAGTGCACTCGGCCGCGGCGGGTTCTCGCGCGTCGACCGCCACCGGGAGCTGGCCGCGGCCGACCGCGACGTCCGCCACTGGCACGTCGACTACCTGCTCGGGCACGACGCCGCAGGCATCGTCGACGTCGTCACCACGCCCGACGAGGCAATCGAGTGCGCGGTCGCACGCCGACTGCCGTCGGGGCCCGGCGACGGGTTCGGCGCGTCCGACTGCGACTGCGACGACCATCTCGCGAACGGCGTCGACGTCCAGACGGTCGTCGACGCACACGAACACGCCACCGACGGCTAACCGTCAGGACGCGACTTTCTCGATGACGACGCAGTCCTGGACGTCGAGCGCCGACGCGAACTCGGAGGTACGACCGACCTCGTCGCCCAACCCCAGCAGGAGGTGTGCGTGCGCCGACCGCGTCACGTCGACCGCGCCCGACTCGAACCCGAGGCGGTCGCCGATGCCGTCCCAGTGCTCGGGGTCGACGAAGAACGCGACGAGTCGTTCGTCCTCGTACGCGCACTCGTGGGCGTCGCGGTAGTCGGCGAGACGCAAGGAGAGGTCCGCCTGGACGACGGAGAGGAGTTCCGGGAGCCGGCCCGCGGACACCACGCTCTCGCCGGCGACGAGCAGGAGGACGTCCTCCGGGAACGGGTGGTCCTTCACGAGCAGAACACCCACACTCGTGGTCGACTCCACGTACGATCCGTCACGTACGACGAGGGGGTCCGTGAACGCATAAAGACGACAGGCAACAGGTTCGTACGGTCGACCGAACGACCGCGAACGGCGCGAGTCGGGTCGCTACAGCTCCTCGACGTGGCGAACCGAGCACGCCTCGCCCCGCGTTGCCTCGATCATCGCGTCGCCGTGGAGCTGGGCGCGACCGATCGCGAACGCCTCGGGACCCTCGATGACGACCTCGTCGCCCTCGCGGATGTCCGCGTCCGCGTCGACGACGCCCGGTGCGAGCACGCTCCCGTGGGGAACGAACGCGTCGATCTCGACGCGCTTCGTCGGCACCGGCGAGTCCACCCAGCGACGCGCGCCCTCGAGGGTCAACGCGAGCGTCCCGTAGTTCGGGACCATCGTCGCTATCTGGGGTGCGGCGTTCTGTTCGTCGCCAGCCTCGGGCGGTTCGTCCGCGCGCACCTGGATCTTCGGGAAGCGACTCGTCGTCTTGAACTCGCCGAGCAAGTCGTCGCCGGCGTCCTGCCCGAACTGGTAGTCCGCGATCGCTCGCACCGTGTTGTGCTGGCGTTCGCGCTTCCGGTACGCGCTCTCGCCCTCGAGTGCGTCGCCGAGGTTCGCGAGCGACGCGGTCGTCGTCGGGTGGTCCTCGACCGTGTACGTGACGTCGAGGTCGGGATGGGCTTCCATCGCGCGTTCGACGATCGGCCGGTAGTCGTCGGGGACGTGCGCGACGACGCGCGGGTAGTCGTTCCGGTCGAGGTACCGTTCGAGTACGGTCGCGACGAACTCGACCTCGCCGGCGGTCCACTCGCCCGTGACGACGGTGTCGTAGTGCTGGGCGGGATACGTGAGTTCGAGCTCCTGGGGGACGACGCCGATCGGCGACGTCATCGACGCGATGTGGCCGCGGTACTTGATGACCTCGCGGAACTGGTAGTGACTCTGGGATTCGCTGTACGGTTTCGTCGCGGAACACGGCACGAGCACGAGCGGTTGCTCGAACCGGTTCCGGTACCGTTCGGTGACGCGCTGGGCGAAGCGCTGGATCTCGACGCGGTTCAGGGTGTCCTCGGTGGTCGCGTCCATGTTCGCGTTCCGGTAGATGGGCGTCCGCGATTCGAGGTAGCCGTACTCCTGGTCGAGTTCGCGCACGAGCGCGGTGAGCCACTGGTCCTGGCGGGCCTGTCCCTCGACGTAATCCCGGAGGCGGCCGTCGCGGACCCGTCGACGGACGCGAGCGAGTTCCGCTTCGAGCACGGCGACGTTGTGGTCGGCGCAGTCGGCGCGGTCGAACGTCTCGCGGGGTTGCCGGCAGGCCTCGCACGCACACGGGAGTTCGTCGAGGTCCTCGAGGAAGTGGTTGCCGTCGGTCGTCATGTACCGTCCCTGGGTGCCGGCGGCGATGGCGCGGTCGGCGTCGAACAGGTCGACGCCGGCGTACGCGAGCACGGCGACGTTCCGCGGGGTCGCGACCCCCGAGAAGTAGAGGCCGGCGTCGTCGGGGATGGCGTCCTTCACCGCGAGGACGGCGTCTTTCGTCCCGCGGCCGTGGCCGACGAACCCCTGGACGTTCGAGACGGCGTACGCGTCCGCACCACACGCCGTGGCGTGGTCGCTGTGGACGACCGCGACGCTCGGGTAGTCGACGTCGGGCGTCTCGACCGCGAACGATTCCGCGACCTCGTCGGCGGTCCCGGCGGGGAACGCGCGATGCGGGAGTACGGTCAGGACGCCGTCGTCGCCGTCGGGGAGCGTCCGGGATTCGCGCCAGCGACTCCCGGCGTCCTCGACGACGTCGTCGACGAGCGCCGGTGTCGTCACGGGGTCGGCGAGTCGGAGGGTGGCGACGCGCGCCGCCCCGTCGCGCGCGACCACCTCGAAATACTCGGTCATGACGCGTCGTGGGGGACCCGCGGACGTGTATCTTCCCTTCTCGACCCGAGCGACGACGACCACAGCGGCGTCGGCACCCGGAATCGACAAGAAAGCACGTATTATGACTGATCTGTTCATGCTATGTACTATTCGAGTATTCCAGTAGGATTCAGGAGAGAGCCCCACAGTGTTCTCCAGTGCTTATCTCCCGAGATTAATCCGGTTGTGTCCGGTAGTGATTCCCGGCCTGTACCCGGAACGGAACGATGTAATAATGCCCCAAAAATTAATAACCCGGTAATACATTGCGTTTTGTGGATGCCGAGGTGGGCATCCGTGTCAGAGGCACTCCCTCTTTCACTCCCCCCATTCCCCCCCTTTCGAACCCGCAATAGCGGCAAATCCGTTACTTCCGTAATCAGAACCACCACGGGAAACGACGTCCCACGTCCGTAAACGGATTCTGCCAGACAAGTTCACGGGTTCACACGCCAGAACCGATAGAACAGATAGCTCAAATTCACAAAACCATACGAACAGTCGATTCTATACTCCGATCTGATCCGTCCGCGTGCTGGATGCTACACGAGCCAGTCCCACCCTGAACCAGTGACCTCCCGGCCACCGCATCCTCGTACGGTCACCTCCCCCACATCCTCGTACGGTCACCTCTCGTCGCGCCCGTGGAGATTCACGCGGTCGACGGACTCGGGGACGCGCTCGAGCGCACTCGCCGGCCAGTCGCGATGGGCGAGGGTGAACGAGACCGACCGACCAGCGTCAGCACCGTCGTCCGCCGGTGGGTCGTCGTTCGCGTCGACGAGCGCCGCGACGCCGTCCGCGGCCGCCCGGTACGCCGCGTCGTCGAGGCGGTCGGGGAGCTCCGCCGTCAACGGGTACGTGTTCCGCAGGTCGCGCGGGAACGGCCCGAACGGCGGCTCGAGCGTCCACGACTCGTCGAAGTCGTCGTCGTTGTCGCCCGCCGTCAGTAGAACCTCGCCCTCCGGCTGGAGTCGCGCCAGCCGGTCGTGGTGGCGCTTCACTTCCGGCCGACGCGCACTCTCACTGGAGAGGTAGAAGAACGTGTCCTTCGACGCCGAATCCGTCGATTCGAGCTGGTCGGCGTGCTCGAGCGCCGCCCGGTACCCGTCGAGCATCGCCGGGTGTGCTCGCGCACGCGACTCGACGAGTTCCAGCAACGACCCCGTGCGGATGGCCTGCCGGACGCGACGCATCTCCGCGAACGACACGTGGAGGTTGTGCGCCGCCAGTTCGTCGCCGCGCTCGCGCTCGCCGAGCGCCCGAAGCTCCGCCGCCGTGTGCTCCGTACACACCGGGCACGGACACGGCAGGTGCTCGAGTTCGTCCAGGTGCTCGGTCCCGCGCACGGTCAGGTAGCGGTCGTCGCGCGCGTACAGCGCGTACGCCGCCGAGTCGAAGAGGTCACACCCCATCGCGGCGGCGAGCGCGAACATCATCGGATGCCCGGCACCGAACAGGTGCACCGGACAGTCCTGGTCCAGGCCGCGCTTCGCGGCGGCGACGACGTCCACCATGTCCCCGTACCGATAGTCGTTCATGAGCGGGACGACCGCGCCAACCGGGAACACGTCAAGGTCAGTCGCCGCCGCGTGCCGCCCAGCTTCCTCGCGGAGGTCGAGGTGCGTCGACCCCTGCACGGGCGCGTTCACGAGCATGTCACCGACGTCGACGTCCGCCGCGACGGCGAGGCGCTCCTGGGTCGTCGCCAGGTCCTCGCTCGCCTGCTCGTGGCTGGCGTCCGGCGGCGTCGGGATGTCCACGGGCGTCCCAACGTCGCTCCCGATCTCGTGCTGGAACTCGAGGATCTCCTCGGTCGTCACGTCGATGTCGCCGTACTCCGCGAGCTGGAAGCTCCCCGAGTCCGTCATGATAGCGCCGTCGAAGTCGAGCAGTTCGTGCAATCCCTCCTCGAGCGCGCGCTCGCGCAACCCTTCGGAGGTCTTGATGATGTACGAGTTCGTGATGAGTATCTGCGCGCCGAACTCCTCGCGCATCCGCCGCGGTTCGAGCGTCTGGATGTTCGGGTTGACGACCGGCAGGAGCGCCGGCGTCTCCACGGTGATACCCGCCCGTGGGACGTCGAGGCGGCCGACCCGGCCCGCGGCGTCGAAGTCGCGGACCTCGAAGTGGTCTCTCATTGCACCGTCGTTCGCGCGGTGCGTCGGTAAGGGTGTCGTCTCGCGCTCGCCGCGCGCTAACCGAGTCGACGGCGCGTGAGGACGTACGCGACGACGACGGCGAGCACGGCGACGGCGATGACGACGGTTCCGGCGACGCCCTCGAAGACGAGTGCGCCATACGCCGAGAAGACGACCGCCGCCGCGACGACTCCGGCCAGTGACGCGTTCGCTGGTTTCACTGGGGAGAACTCGGGGTTGAAGGGTCGTATCCATTCGGGTCGACGAAGGTGTTCACGAGCCGCACGTGCTGGGGAGTCCGAGAAGCGAGAGGGGTTCGTGGCGACGGTCGCTCAGAGGAGGGAAACGGCGAACGCGACGACGCTCTGCCCGCCCTCCGCGCCCTCGGGTGCGAACGTGAACACGAGGTAGAGCAGTCCGAACAGTACGGCGTCGTAGAGGCCGTGCACGAGCGACGTGACGACGACGTTCTTCGTGTACTCGTAGAGGACCCCGAACAGCAACGACGGGAAGAACAGGACCGCGATGCTCGTCAGGCGCGCCGCCAGGCCACCCTGGAGTGCGACGACGTGCACGGCGGCGAACAGCGCGCTCGCGACGACGATAGCGACAGGGGCGGACGCAACCTCGCGGAAGCGACGCTGGACGACGCCACGGAAGAGGAGTTCCTCGCAGGGTCCGACGACGAGGATGGCGACGGGGATGAGGAGGAGGAACGAGGACGGGACCTCCGAGGCGGCCGCGGCCGTCGAGTTCTCCGCGGCCTCCAGCCCCAGCGCCTGCACGGCGCTCCCGGCGGCGATAGCGAGGACGAACGCGCCGACGACGCCGACGACGACGAGTACGCTCTGCTTGAAGTCCGGAACGGCGATGCCGAGGTTCCGGATCGACTCGCCGCGGTACCGAAGGAACCCGTACGCTACGAGCGCGAACCCGGCCTGGGACCCGACGAGCGACAACAACAATCCAGCGACGAGGCCGGGCTCGGCACCGCCGGTGAGGATCACGTAACCGAAGAGGCCCGCGAAGATGAGGACGATCGCGGCGATCGCCGCAAGGAGGATGGACGCGAACACCTCGATGGTCGCCCGCACCGGACCACCCTTCCCGTGCCCGGTCTCCCACGGTGCGACCACCGCGTCGATGCCAGCGTCTGCCCGCCGGTGCTCCGGCTCGGCGGTCGCGTCCCCGGACGCCGTCGCCATCGTGTTCTCGGCCGCGTCGCCACCCCAGTCTCCGGGCTCGACGCTCTCGTCGCGGTCGACGCGATCGGGGTTGCCGCCGTCGTCGTAGTCGTCGTGGTCGTCGCGGTCGCTCATCGGGACGCACCCCGCGTCTGCGTCGCGTCCTCGCCGTCGGGCGTGCTGTCTTCGTCGAGCCGGCGTTCGAGCGCGTAGCGCGTGACCGCGACGTGCGTGCGACCGTCCCGGATGGAGCCGTCCCGGACGGACGCGAGCAGGTCGTCGAAGCTCGTCGTGTCGACGCGGATGGACTCGTTGAAGTCCAGTTCCTGCTCGCCGGCGGGCGTACAGCCGGTGGCGACGAAGACGTGATGCACGGAATCGAGGAGGCCGTTCGCCGGCTCGACCGTGCAGAGGTGGGTGACGTCGCCGGCCGCGTACCCGGTCTCCTCGCGGAGTTCGCGGCGTGCGGCGACGGCGAAGTCGTCGTCGTCGGGTTCGAGCGACCCCGCGGGCAGGCCGCGGTTCACACGACCCACCGCCTGCCGCCACTCCTCGATGACGACGACGCCGTCGGCGTCAGTGTCGGACACACACTCGTCGTCGAGGAACGGCAACACGACAACGGCTGGCGACTCCGAGAGATAATCGAAGTCCGTGTCGGTACCATCAGGGAGCCGAACGTCCTCATGGACGACCGAAAAGCCCGGGCACTCGTACGCGACCGACCGGGACCGCGTCTCCCAGGCGAGCGGGTCGACGTCTGCTGTCATACTCGCCGGTTCGAGGCCGTGGGCCTTACCGTTTGAGGTCAACCTTTTTTCGGCGTCGGGTCAGCAAGCTGACCCTCCTTGAAAAAACGTTGATGAAAAAAAGGGCCGCTCGCGCCCATAGGGCGCTCGCGGTGAGTGTACTTACCCACCACCGCACCGCCACCACCACCGTACCGCCACCGCACCACCACCGCTCCGCCACCACCGCACCGCCACCGCTCCGCCACCACCGCACCGCCACCGCTCCACAACCACCGCACCGCCACCGCTCCGCCACCACCGCACCGCCACCGCTCCACAACCACCGCACCGCCACCGCTCCGGCTCCGTTCCCCGCCGGAGCGCGCCGAACGGCACGCCGACCGGCCACGCGATGCGCGAAAACGGACGCCGTAGCGTCGTGGTGAGATGAACGCCGCGCTCTATTCGAGGTGCCCGCGGAGCGCGTCGTTCACGCGCTCGGGTGCATCGAGTTGCACCCAGTGTCCCGCATCCGTGACGCGTTCGACTCCGAGGTCGGGCACCCACGTTTCAAGGCCGTCGGCGTTCGCGGACAGGAGCGCCTCGTCGTCCTCGCCCCAGACGACGAGCGTCGGCACGGGCACGTTCCCCCCGGGGATCTCGATGGTCGGGGAGAGGAAGGGGAGTTCGTCGCGGAGTCCGACCCGGAGGAACGCGCGGTAGTAGTTCACCGCACTTCGGGCCGCGCCCGGTCGCTGGATGGCGTCCCGGTACGCGCGGCGTTCGCTCGCTGGCATCACGTCCTCGAACACCTTCTCCAGGAGGCTGGCGTCGTCGCGCGTGAGCCCGTACTCGGGGACAACGGGGAGCTGGAAGAACAGCATGTACCACGACCGGCGGAGTTGCGCGGGCGTCCGCAGGAGTTCGCGGAATCGCTCGGGGTGCGGTGCGTTCAGTATCGCGAGCCGGTCGACGAGTTCCGGACGACGGATGGCGATCGACCACGCGACGCCGCCACCCCAGTCGTGCCCGACGACGTGCGCGCTCGCGGTCGGGTTCGACTCGTCGACCGGCGCGTCGTCGTCGGCGGCGTAGTACTCGACGAGCCCGGCGACGTCACCCACGAGTTCGTCGATGCGGTACGCCGAGACGCCGTGGGGTTTCTCGCTGTCTTTGTACCCGCGGAGGTCCGGGACGACGACGCGGAACCCACCGTCGACGAGCGCGGGAATCTGCTCGCGCCACGAGTACCAGAACTCCGGGAACCCGTGAATCAGGACGACGACGTCACCGTCCTCGGGACCAGCGGTGACGACGTGCAACCGAACGTCGTTCACGACCACGTGCTCGCTCGCGAGGTCGGTATCGACGTCCGCGGCGAGCGACTCGAAACGCGTCATACACCAGTCGACGGACGGAAAACCCCTAACTCCTCCGTCCGACGCCACCGATCATCGAAACGACGGCCACTTGCTTCGACGGAACGACCCCGAGCCGCCGCTCGCAACCGGACAGAACTATCGACGACACTGCGACCGAAAGAACTGACTGCAGGAATCGACCGAGGCCCCGACCGAAGTTCGGACCCGACCACGTCCTGAGACGAGAGGCCTCCCTCACCCCCGTGGGTGACGGAAGGGACTCGCGCTCAGTTCTCGACCTTCTGTTGCTGTTCGCGGATCTTGTGCGCCAGCTCTTCGTGGTCGGACACGCCGTTGATCCCCAGTTCGCCACCGGAACCACCGCTATCGATCTTCACGTTGCCCTTCCCGGCGAGGCGCTCGAAGATGCTCTGTCCGGTGTTCAGGCTTCGGATGTCCGTGATTCGAACCTCTCCCGTGGAACTGCGCAAGAGTCCGACGTCCTTCTTGATACGTTCCGTCGTCACGACGTACCGACTGCGGCTTCGAGAGTAGTAGACGTAGCCGAGGATGAGACCAGCGACGATGATTCCGGTCCCTGCGGTCCCGATCTCCCCCTGTGCGGCGGCACTGAGTGCAGCGAGTGCGAAGACCCCCCCGACGATGATGGATACCGCCCAACTCGACCAACTCGGATGTTCATTTGCGAGCACGTACTCGCCATCGAGTAACGTAATCCCCGACGTACTTGCCTCATTGCTTTGCACTTCGTTTGCAGTCTCTGCTGACATTACTCATAGGTCATTACGAGGAGTTGTATTTATTCTTACGGCTTGATGAGGACTGGCCAGGTCCTAATCGGGTTCCAACGCGGGTCCGAAGCGACCAACTATCCGTAGAGCCGGGTTCGTGAGCGAACGTGCGAGCCGCCGTCGCGGACATCGCATCGAGATGAACCCCTATAGTAGCGTTTGCAACTCTTTTCAAGCGTGGTCTCCGTTCTCCAAGTGTAGCGCCCTTGGAAGTACGTCCCGGCGAATCGAGTGGGCGCATAATTGCAAACGCTACTATAGCTCACACGGACGTGCTCGTCACTCGGTCAGCCCGTATCCGCGTTTGACGAGTGCGACGTCGACGGCGAAGACGACCGCGGTCGCTCCGGCGAGCACGCCGAGGGAGAGCCACGGGTTCAGGACGTTGACGTCGAGGAACCCGTAGCGGACGGCGTCGACCATGAACACCATCGGGTTCAGGAAACTCAGCGTGTAGACGACGCCGTCGAGCGCGTCGAGGGGGTAGAAGACCCCGCCGAAGAAGACGAGCGGGCGGATGATGAACTGGTTGAGGACGGTGAGGTAGTCGAAGTCTCGCGCCCAGAGGCCGCCGACGACGCCGAAGCACGCGAACAGCGCGGCGACGAGGGTGAGTGCGACCGCGAGGTAGAGCGGGTGGGCGACGGAGACGAGGCCGTAGGCGGGGTGGGCGACGGTGAAGGCGACGCCGACGACGGCGATGATGATGCCGACGAGCACGCCCCGGAGGGTGCTCGCGGCGACGTACGCGAACGTCATCTGCCCGTAACTCAGTGGACTCGTCAGGACCTCGTGGATGTACTCGTTCCAGCGACCGTGGAAGATGCTGAAAGAGGCGTTCTCGAACCCGTTCGAGACCGCGCCGAGGACGACGAGTCCCGGGAGGACGAACAGGATGTAGGACACGCCGGCGTACGTGCCGATGCGTTCCCCGAGGATGACGCCGAACACGGCGAAGTAGAGGACGTTGTTCACGAACGGCGGCAGGAACGTGTTCCGCGGCCGCCGGACGTACCGCAGTATCTCGCGGCGGACGAGCGTCATCGTGGCGGTGGACATCCCCATCACGCGCTCGTCACCTCCGCGTCCTCGCGGTCGCTGTCGTGATCGTGGTCGCTGTCGTGGTCGGCGTCCGACCGCGCGGTGCTGGCGTCGTCGCCGGTCATCTCGACGAAAATCTCCTCGAGGCTCGTGCGGGAGACGTCGAGGTCCCGTACTTCGTGCCCGGTCGCTTGCAGGGCCGTAAGGAGGTCCGCGACGACGCCACCGCCGTCTTCGACGCGGAACTCCAGGCGGTCGCCGTCGACGCTCGCCTCGATGACGCCGTCGACGTCGAGTGGCGGCAGGGAACCCGGCGGCTCCGCGACCCTGACCGTGATCGTGTCCGTCCCGCGACTCATCAGGTCCGCTGGCGTTGCGACGTCGAGCACCTGGCCCTCGTCCATGACGGCGACGCGGTCGCAGAGCCGTTCGGCTTCCTCGATGTAGTGCGTCGTCAAGAGCACGGTCGTCCCGTTCTCGTTGAGTTCGCGGACGACGTCCCAGAGGTCGCGGCGGAGCTGGACGTCGACGCCCGCGGTCGGCTCGTCGAGGATGAGGAGGTCCGGGTCGGTGACGAGCGCGCGAGCGAGCAGGAGGCGGCGCTTCATGCCGCCGGAGAGCCAGTCGAAGCGCTCGTCGCGCTTGTCGTAGATCCCGACGCGCTTCAGCGCCGCGTCGGCGCGCTCGCTCGCCTCCTTCGGCGGCACCCCGTGGTAGCCGGCCTTGTGCTCCAGGACCTCGCGGATCGGGAAGAACCGGTCGACGTTGTACTCCTGGGGTGCCAGACCGATGGCATCCCGTGCCGCGCGGTAGTCGTCGACGACGTCGTGCCCGAACACCTCGGCGTGCCCCGCGGTCTTCCGCGTGAGACCGACGAGGATCTCGATGAACGTCGTCTTCCCGGCGCCGTTCGGTCCGAGCAACCCGAAGAACTCGCCGTCCTCGACGCGGAGGTCGAGGCCGTCGAGCGCTCGAAGCGCCCCGTACTCCTTCACGAGCCCCTCGACCTCGATGGCGGCCGTCTCACTCATCGTTCGAGAGAAGACGATTAACCCGGATAAGGAACGTGGAACGGGACGAATGCGCCCGAACTGAGAGGGCGCCAGTGTTCGAAGCCAGAAGTCAGCCGACGAAGCAGTCGAAGCGAGTCGGTCGGAACCGGCCCGTTTACCGGCCCTTACCGCGGGATGGGAACGCGTCGCGCGCGGCGGTCGCCGCGTCCAGGGTGCAGAAGAACTGCACGAAGCTGATCGCGGACGTTCCGTCGTTCGCGGTCTCGACGGTGATGCTCCCGTCGATATCTTCGAACGTCTGCACCTCTAACTCCTGCCCGCTCTTCACGAGGACAAACAGCTCGCAGTAGTCCGTCGCGAAGTCGACGGTCATCGGCTCGAACGACTCACCAGGTTTCGAGGTGAACGACCCGGGCGTGTACGTGATGCCGTCGTTGACCTCGTCCTCGGGGACGAAGTCCCAGTCGATGCACTCGCCGGTCACTGGGTCGGTCTCAGTGCAGGCGAACTCGTACTTCACGCCGTCGACGTCCGCGCAGTCCTCGCAGGTGTCGTCGACGAGCACGCCCACGGTCATGTCGCCGTTGAGGTAGCTGTAGGGTTGGCCGCCGAGCGTCATCGGGAACGACGCCGTCCGCAATCCGTTGCTCTTGTCGAGCACGACGATGGCGTTGTCCGCGCGACTGGAGCCGACGAGGTCGCCCTGGCCGGCGTCACGGACCGCGAGACCCGTGAGCGACGACCCGGCGTCCGCGCCCACTGCGGTCGCCTGGATCTGGCCGCCGCTCGGGGTCTGGTAGTCGACCGTGTACAGCGTGTCGTCCGCGTTCGAGTGCAGGAACAGCGCTCCCTGCGAGTCGAACACGATGTCGGCGCCGTTGACCGTCGCACCCACGATGGTCCCGAGCGACGTCGCGGCAGGCGGGGTCGCGGTCGTGTCGACCGTGTAGAGCTCGTTCGTCTTGTTGCTCGCGACGTAGAGCTCGCCGTCGAGCCCGTACGCTGCGAGGACGGTCAGGTTGGGGAGCCCCGACACCTGCCCCAGGTCCGCGAAGACGTCATCGCTGACGTCGTACTCGCCGACGTGCGCGGAGTTCCGGTCGACGAATACGACGGTCTCACCGTCGGGCGTCGCCGCGATCGCGTCCACGTTCGAGAAGTTGCCACTCACGTTCGTCACGTGCGTGAGGACCGCGTCGCCACTGGTGCTGTCGAGGTCGACGGTGAACAGGTCGGTCGTCCCGTTGCTGAGCGAGTTGCTCAGGTAGAGGGTCTCGACCGCGTGACTGGACGCCCGGGCCGTACCCGTGAACGCGGGAAGGCCGAAGATCGAGATTACGCCGACTGCGCCTGCGCCGCGCAGGACGTTGCGGCGGCTGGTCGAGAACGTGCCCGTCGTAGTGGTGGTTTGTGTCATGATACTCTGTCATCTGCGTTGAAGGTGGGCGTTGGTTCGCCACGTTCGACGACTGTTGACGTCCATATAGAGACCGGCTGCAGGCATAAACAGACGCGATCGTCCCGGATCGTTCGCGTTCGTCCCGGACGGTTCACGTGTCGGTCCGGCGTCGCTTCGAATCGTTCTCGCTCGGACCGGCCTCGGACGGCCCCACGGGCGGAACCGAGCGACTACGTGGCGGCAAGGTCACCCTGTCGGCGTACAGCACCGCACTGAACGACGGTAGGGCGGTCAGTTACCCGCCCAAGGCTTGTGTCTTGCTGGCACGCATCACGGCTCGCCGAGTGCGACGACCGTCCCGAGTGCCAGCATCGTCCCGCCGGAACCGCGACGCAGCCACGTCCGGACGCCGGGGCGGTCGACGACGGCGCGCGCCGTGCCGGAGGCGGCCGCGAGCGCGCCAAGGTAGACCGCGGTGAGCGTGGCGTAGAGCGCGCCGAGTGGGAGGAGTTCGAGGCCGGTGCCGAACTGGGGGAGGAACGCGAGGAAGAACAGCGCGACCTTCGGGTTGAGGACGTTCGTGACGAGTCCCCGACGGAACCCACCGGAGGCGGTCGCCGCGTCGACGTCGAGGCCGCCGTCGCCACCCCTAATCGTCTGTACACCGAGATACAGGAGGTACGCGGCGCCGGCGAGGCGGACGACGTCGTACGCGACCGTCGACACCTCGAAGAGCACGGAGAGCCCTGCGGCCGCGGCGACCGTGTGCACGAGGACGCCCGCCGCGACGCCAGCGGCGGCCCTGACGCCCGTTCGACGGCCGCCACCGACCGACTGCGCGAGCACGAACGCCGTATCCGGCCCGGGTGCAAGAATCAGGCCGACCGCGGCGACCGTGTACGCGACGAGCGCCGACGGTGCCGGAAGCCCGACCGACGCGATGAGCGCCACCAGCATCTACGCGAACCGTCGACGGCGACCAGCAAAGGTCTTCGGCGGACGGCAACGCTTCCAGCGACCCGACGACGACCGAGAGCGGTCGCGTTCCTAGCGAACGCCTTCCGAAACCAGTCGTCGTTTCTCACGTTCTTCTTCGGAGCTGTCGTTGGGGTCTGCACTCATGCGCTCGCCGAATTCGTCCTCGATGATTCGCTTCATTGTCCACTCCCACAGAGAAACTCCACCCACATATATCTTATTTCTGATACGTGCGCGTACGGGCGTATCACGCCCGCAGACGCCGTATACGCGCGTCCCGGGTGCGCATTACGGGGGCGGGCATTCGTGCATGCACGCTCGCGGACCCGCGTGCGCACCATGGAATCAAATACACACCAACCGGGAGAGATAGTGCGACCCCGCAAGAGCCGACGTCGACGGGAGTGACACGGGAGTCGTCGTTGGCAAACACATCTAACCGCGCAGAATCGTCCACCACTGGGACGCTCGCGAACTCGCCCGGCACCAACCACGGACCGTCCATAGCGATCGAACGACTTGCGAACGTCGAGTTATACACCGACGCCCTCGGCCGTCGCAAGCCTCGAAACGCTACTCGAAGACGCCACTCTCCTCGTGGAGTGCGTTCGCGTCCGCGAGCACGTCCTCGAACTGGTCGGCGAGCATCGCCACCTGCACCTCGTTCCCCGACTCGTCCTCGGCGACCAACTTCACCTGACTATCGCCGAACTCGCGGACGTCGACGCGCGCCGGGTCGAACAACTTCGCCTCAGCGGATTTGTTCGGCGCACCGACGTTCTTGATGGAGCCGTCCTTGAGTTCGACCATGAAATCAGAGATGTTGACGTTGAGCACGACACCGGGTTCGCGTCGGTCGGAGAAAAAAGCTCTCGACTCTGGCGAACTCCTCCTCCAGTTCAGTTTCGAGAGGCGTTCTCGCGCGTAGTACGAGGGTCTTACTGCGAGATACGCGGTATTACTTTGGGTTGACGTGTCGTCTCTTCGACCATGGCCCCGCTGCACGCACTGGAGGATCTGGACGACGCCCTGGACGCGACGACAGGGTTCCTTCGCCCGGTGGACCGGTCGACGTGGGTGAAACTCGCGTTAGTCCGTCCGGCGAGTTCGTGGCGCCGACGCTCGGCGCCGCGGAGTTGCTCGTCGCCGCCGCGATAGTCGGCGTCGTCGTCGCGCTCGCGCTCGCGTTCGGCCTCGTCGGCTCCGTGATGGAGTTCGTGTTCGTCCAGTCACTCCGGAACGAGGACGTCCGGGTCCGCGAGTACTGGGGCGCGCACTGGCGACAGGGCCTCCGGTTGTTCGCCTTCCGGCTCGTGCTCTTCGGCTTCGTGTTCGGGAGCATCGCCATCCTCGCGATTCCGTTCCTCGTCGGGATGTTCGACGTCGCGAACGTCACGGGCGGTTTCGTCATCGCGTTCTTGCTCGTCCTCCTCCCCGTCTTCCTCGTGCTCGCGCTCACCGTCGGTATCGTGAATGGGTTCACGACCGTCTTCGTCGCCCCCATCATGCTCCTCGAGGACTGCGGGGTACTCGACGGCTGGCGAGAACTCTGGCCGACCATCAAGCGCGAACCACTCCAGTACCTCGCGTACGCCGTCGCATCGTTCTTCCTCGGCATCGTCGGCGGTGTCCTCGTCGTCGTCGTCACGGGCGTGTTCGCGCTCGTCCCCCTCGTCCCGTTCGGCGTCCTGTTCGCCATCGGCGGCGTCATCTTCGCCGTCGGCCTCGAAGGCGTCGGCATCGCAGTTCTCGTCGTCGTCGGACTCGTGTTCGCGCTCGCCGCGATAGCGGTCGCGGCGCTCGTCCAGATGCCCGTGCAGACGTACCTCCGGTACTACGCGATGTTCGTCCTCGGCGACGTCGACGCGAGCCTCGACGCGGTCCCGGACCAGCGCGCCGCCGTCCGCGAACCCGAACCGTCCGAGTCGACGCCGACGTGATGCCGTCCAGCGACCGATGACGGTCACGACGTGCGCTCGCCGACGACCGCTCGCTAGAACGCGGAGTCGCCGACGGTCTCGAGGTAGACGGCGGTGCCGGCGTGTGCGTCGTCGTCGAAGGCGGTGACGCGGCACCGCACGCGCTTGTCGACGAGCGCCGCGGTGGCGTCCTCGAGGCGAAGTGTGGTGTCGCCGATGCGGACGACGGGCGTCCCGTCGTCGTCGACGCCCGTGACGAACGCGGAGAGTTCCTCGCCGACGCCGAAAGCCGGCGTGTGCGACCGGAACCCCCACCCCTTCGCGTACTTCTCGAGGAGGCTCATACGCGCGCCACCTCCTCGGCCTCGCGGTCGGTCGTGTACTCCAGCCCGAACCCGGTGAGTGCCGAGAGCAGGAACACGCCGACGAGCAGCCAGCCGTGGAAGACGTACGGGAACACGTCCGCGGGGTTGACGACCATCGCTTGCGTGAACCACTCGTACTGGCCGGGGAGCTCGGTGAGGGTCGCGTAGCCGACGAGGAGGCCGCCCGACCACGGGAAGATGTACCCGAGCGCGGACGTGTTCGCGTCGAGGATGTTCGCGCGCCGGTAGCCGTTGATGTTGAAGCGCTCGCCGAGACGCGCGATGTACGGCGCGATCGCGATCTCCGCGGCGGTGTTGATCGTGATCATCGCGTTCACGAGCGCGGTGCCCAGTACCATCGTCGTCTCCGCGCGACGGACCGACGTCGCGACGGACTCCAGCAGCCAGTCCTGGATCGCCTGGAACCCGCCGCCGCGAATCATGATCTGTGCGCCCGCGACGATGAGGAGGACGAGCACGATGAGGGGGAAGAACCCGGCCGCGCCCGAGTAGATGCTCCCGCCGACGCCCGCGCTCACGCCCTGCTGTGAGACGTCGACGAGTTCGACGAACGGCAGGAACTCCAGGGCTTGCGCGGCCGCGAGGTCCTGCGAGGCCCGGAAGACGAGCATCTCGGAGACGGGCGCGAGGCCGAGTGCGACGTTGAACGCGAACGCGACGACGAGCCCCCACGAGATCGCTTCGACGATGTGCCGGCCGCTCACGGCAGTCCCGATGACGACGAACATCGACGCGAGGTGAACGAGCCCGACGGGTTCGCTGTTCTCGACGAACAGCGACTGGGCTTGCCCGGACACCTCGACGCCCATCATGAACTGGCCGGCGACGACGTACGCGACGAACGCGAGCACGGCCGCCGTGATCGCGTACTTGAATCGGGAGGCGACGACGCCACCGATGTCGGCGTCCTGCGTGACCGCGCTCACGATAGTGGTGTCGGAGACCGGCGCGAGGTTGTCGCCGAACACCGCACCGGAGAGGATCGACCCGAACAGGAGGACTGGGTTGGCGCCGAGGAGGACGCCCGCGGGAAAGAACAGCGCGCTGAACGCGACGGTCGCACCGTATCCGGTGCCGATACCGGTCGCGAGGAGCGCGCAGAGGACGAACGTAGCCGCGGGGAAGAGCGCCGCGCCGAGACCGGCGGCGTCGGCCGCCCACACGAGGCCGCCGACGAACCCGCCCGTCTGGATGGTCGCGGCGAACATGCCCGCCCACAGCCACGCGACGACCGCGGTCGCCGCGACCCTACGCGTCATCCCCTCGAAGATCGTGTTCGCGTACGTCGCCCACGAACCCTTCACGAAGAAGAGGCCGAGGACGAGGCCGACGAGCATCCCGGCGACGAGTCCGGTGGTGTCCCCGATACGGAGCACGCCGCTCTGGACGATCGCCCAGAGGACGAAGACGGCGAGCGGGAGTGCGCTCAGCCACTTCCCGCCGTGGAACTCGATGTCCGGGTCGTCGCCCGAGCTGGCAGCGGCGAGGTCCGCCTGGACGTCGTCGTCGAGGACGGACTCCGAGTTCGTTCGGTCGCGGTCGTCAGGCATCTGTAGCGGTGCAGAATGCGTGCGTGGACAAGAATCTGCCCTTGCAGCGCCGGTCCGCACGAATATTTCCCGTCGACCCTGGGCGCACCCGCTTTGTCGCTGGGGGTCGTTCGTGGGGACGATGCTTCCGGATACGCCCGGCATCCATCACGTCACGTCGATGGTGGGTGACCCGCAAGCGAACGTCGACTTCTACACGGGGACGCTCGGGTTACGGCTCGTGAAGCGCACGGTGAATCGAATCACGGTCGCACGCGCCTCGCTATCGCTCGGCGACGTGCTCCCTGATTCAGAATTCGCTTGGTCCTGTCTCCGCATTTCACGGCCTCGTCGCTCCGCTCCTCGATCGTGAAATGCGGGAGAAGTGGGCCGGCACGAATTTGAATCGTGGTTACGGCCACCCGAAGGCCGAAGGATACCAAGCTACCCCACCGGCCCGCGAGTAACAGTAACGTTGGATTGATTTTAAGGCTTCCGACTCGGGGAGACGGGTTCTCAGGCCTGGGTCGACGCTGTCAGGCGGTGTCGAGGACGGTGACGACGCCGACGTACTCTTTCTCGTTGCCAGCGGTGAGTCGGGTTGCACGCACCTGTCCGGTGGTGTAGGATTCGGCGAGGCGGTAGCGGTCGCCGTCGTCGGCGTCGACGAGTGCCTGGCTGGCGCCGAGTGCGTCGGTGGTGGCGCGGTCGACGACGCCCGCGAACTCGTAGCGTTCGCCGGCGCGCGGGCCTTCGTCGCCGAACTCGGTGCGGAAGTGGAGGTCGTCGCCGTCGGAGAGTGCGGCGAGTGCGTCCCGGACGGATTGGGGCGTGTCCGGGGTTGCGCCGTCTGCTTCGCCGGATGGTAGGTCTGTCATGGGCCTTCGTTTGGGGACGTGTGCCTTAGTTTTGCCCCCTTCTCGTCGTGAAAAACAGGTGACGCGTCCGAGGCCATGACCGCTCCAGCGGGCCGAAGCCGCGCGCTCGCGAGCGGAGTGTCGAGGAACGTGTTGAGAGTGCGCGGTGCGTTCAGAACGCCGCGTAGCCGTCGGTGTCGAGGAAGTGGTGAGCGACGGTGATCGCGTGGTCGGCGTGCAGGACCGTCGGCCCAAGTCGGAGGCGTACGTCGGCGGCGTCGGCGAGAACGTCGCGTTCGGCGTCGGTGAAGTCGCGGTGGTCGGAGAGCACGAACACGGGGTCACTCGGCGGCTCAGCGTCGCCCGCGGGCGTGCCGTCCTCGTGGAGTGCGACGACGGTGCCGTCGCCCGCGAGGCGCTCCATCGTCGCTGTGAAGTCCATCCGGTAGAGTTCGAGCCCCGGCGACGGCGTCGCCGGCATGTGCCCGATCGCCTCATCGCGTTCCTCGAGCGCGGACCGCACGAGCGCGGCGATCGAGCGCTCGTCCGGGTGGAGGTTCCGCACGGTCGCCCCGTCGACGCTCAGCGTGTACTCGTCGCCGAGGACGAGATGGACGCGGACGTCCTCGCGGATGCCGTGACTCGACAGCAACGCGGCGTTCAGGCATCGCGCGAGCAGGTCCATGCGGCCGGCGTCGCTACCGAGCGCGTCGAGCGAGAACTCCGGGGTCGTCGGTGCATCGTGAGAGACGACGACGAACTGGCGCATACCGCGAGGAACGAGTCCGGTGGCGAAAAACCTCGCGGGTTCGTCCGCACCCGCGATCGCTCCTCCTCCGGGCGCGTTCGGTCCGGGCCGGCCATCGGGCGCTATGGCAAACCTCTAACCGCCGCGTGCCTTCCGTTCCCGTAATGAGTATCCTCGATACGGCTCGGTCGCTGCTCGCGACCGGACCGCTGTGCGACGCGTGTCTCGGTCGGCCGTTCGCCGACCGGAGTTTCGGGTTGACGAACGACGAACGCGGGAAGGGCCTGCGGGTGTCGGTGGCGCTCGAAGACGACGCGGACTACGAGTCGCCCGACCCCGAGGCGTGCTGGGTGTGCGAGGGGTTGACCGGACAGTACGACGAGTACGCCGCGCTGGCGGCCGAATCCGTCGAGGGCGTCGACTTCGAGACGTACCAGGTCGGGACGCGAGCGCCGCCGCTCGTCGAGGAGAACGACCGACTGTTGCGCGAGGACGCAGGGATGGAGCCGGACGCAGGCGAGGCGTTCAAGTCCGAGTTCAACCGCGAAGTCGGGAAGCGCTTCGGCGAGTTGACGGGCACCGAGGTGGACTTCGACCGACCGGACGTGCTCGCGCTCCTGGAACTGGACGCGGCGGACGCGGATCCGTCGACGCACGCGGTGGACGTGCAGGTGAATCCGGCGTTCGTCTACGGCCGGTACAAGAAACTGGATCGGGACATCCCCCAGACGGAGTGGCCGTGCCGCGAGTGCGGCGGGAACGGGAAGCAACTCGCCGACGACGGCGGCGAGGAGCCCTGCGACCACTGTGGCGGGTCGGGGTACCTCTACGACGACAGCGTCGAGGAGTACGTCGCGCCGCACGTCGAGGAGGCGATGGCGGGGACGGAAGCGGTGTTCCACGGCGCGGGCCGCGAGGACGTGGACGCACTGATGTTGAACGACGGTCGGCCGTTCGTCGTCGAGGTGAAGAATCCCGGCGAGCGCTCGCCGGACGCCGCGGCGCTTTCGGAACGAATCAACGACGCGGCCGACGGTGCGGTGGCGGTGCAGGACCTCGCGCTGGCGACCCACGAGATGGTCGAGCGCGTGAAGGAGTTGGACGCCTCGAAGACGTATCGTGCGGAAGTCGAGTTCGCGGAGCCAGTCGACGCCGACGCCGTCCAGGCGGCACTCGACGAACTCGAGGGGGCGACGATCACGCAACACACGCCTCAGCGCGTCGACCATCGGCGCGCGAGCATCGACCGGACCCGCGAGGTGTACGCGGCGAGTGGCGAACTCGTGGACGACGCGCACGCGACGGTCGACGTCCACGGCGAAGGCGGTCTCTACATCAAGGAACTCATCGGTGGCGACGACGGCCGAACCAAGCCGAGTCTCGCCGGGTTGCTCGGCGTCGACGCCACCGTCACCGCACTCGACGTGCTCAGCGTCGAGGGCGAGGACGAGCCGTTCGACGACCCCGACTACCTCAGGTAGGAACGAGCGTCGACGGGGCGTTCGTCGCGTTACTGTGGCGCTTGCGCCTCGGCCTCGAACGCGGCGAGGGGCGTACTCTCTCGCCAGACGTGCTCGAAGAGGCGTTCGCCCCACTCGAGCGCGCGGTCGCCGTTCGCGACGAGTTTCCCTTCGATGTCGAACGTGCCGTCCTCTCGGGGGAGCGCCAGAACTAGCGTCGACTCGGTGACGACGAGCGTGAACGCCGGCGTCCCGATCCGGACCTCGGGGTTGTCCTCGTCCCAGTCCGCGTCCTCGCGTTCCGCGACGTTCCGGAGGACGCTCTGTCCGAGAACGAGTCGGACGTCGGCGTCGACGGCGGCGCACTCCAGGGCGGCCGCGTACCGGTCGTGGTACATCGGTGCGACGATCGACACCGTCTCCGCGCCCTCGATGACGTCGACGACCTCGCTGACCGCCCGGAACGGCTCCGCCTCCGGCGACGACAGCCGCTCGCACCCCGCGAGCGAGCCCAGGGACTCCCTGAATGGGTCGGGGAGCGCGCCCGCGTCGTACGTCGTCCAGTACGCCGCCTGCGTGGAGAGGACGTCGCCGGCGCGCTCGCGCTGGGCGACGTAGTCCGCGACGAGGTCGCCCAGGCCCGTCGTCTCCCAGCGCCGCGACTGGCCTTCGCGGACGAGGTCGCGGTCGCGGAGTTCGTTGAGCGCGTTGTACACCGCCGATTTGCTCGCGTCGACGTCGTCGAGGAGGTCCCGGCGTTGCCGGGGTCGGTCGCTGAGTTGACCGAGAACCGTCTGCCGGACCGACGACGTGAACACGACGTCGAAGACGCCCATGTCTGTACACGACTGTCCCTCGGGGAGATAAATTTACGGCATCATGTGAGTAAAAGAATAAGAACGGGAAGCGTGAAGTGGGCAACGAGCGAAGCCGGACCGATGCGATTCGGAGCCGACGAAGCCGGGAAAGGCCCAGTGCTCGGGTCGATGTTCGCCGCAGGCGTCGCCGTCGAGGACCCGACCGTCCTCCCCGACGGCGTCGACGACTCGAAGAACCTCACGCCGGCCCGACGCGAGGAACTGGACGCGACGCTCCGCGCCGACGACCGCGTGCACGTCGCCGTCGCCGAGATACCGCCAGCCCGCATCGACGACCCCGAGACCGACATGAACACGCTCACCGTCGCCGCACAAGCCGACGCGGTCTCGCAGGTCGCCGCCGACGGCGACGACGGCATCGTCGACGCCGGCGACACCAGCGAGAGCCGGTTCGGGCGTCGCGTGCGCGAGCACGCGACCGTCGACGTCACCGTCACCGCCGAACACGGCGCGGACGAAACCCACGCCATCGTCGCCGCCGCCAGCATCCTCGCGAAAGTCGCCCGGGACAGCCACGTGGACGCGCTCGCCAGCGAGCACGACCTCGACGACGCCGACGTCGGCTCCGGCTACCCGAGCGACCCCACCACCCGCAAGTTCCTCGCCGACTACGTCGACGCCCACGGCGACCTCCCCGCGTTCGCGCGACACTCCTGGCGCACGAGCACGGACGTCCTCGCCGCCGCAGAACAGTCGGGCCTCGACGACTTCTGAATCCGCGAAAACCGAATCGAAACAGGAGACTGCCGTTACTTGTCGCCAGTGACGAAGGACTTCAGGATGTCACCGTACGCCGGGCGCGTGACCAGCACACCGATGAGCACGCCGAGGATGGTGATGATCGCGAACCCACGGAGGTCACCGAGGCTGAGGATGGCGAGCGGACTCATCGCGATGATCGTCGTCGCCGCCGCCGCGCCGATCACCCAGAACGCCTTCCGGAAGCGCGACTGGAAGACGCGGCGACTGCTCACCTCCTCGGCCATCACCTCGTCGGCGATGATGATGAGGTCGTCCACCCCCGTCCCGATCACCGCGATGAACCCGGCGAGGTGTGACAGGTCCAGTGGCAGGCCGACGACCGCCGCGAACCCGAGCAAGAGCACGACCTCGGAGAGCGCCGTGACGACCATCGGCGCCGCAACCGTCACGTTCCCGTACCGGACGTACACCGTGAAGCTGACCGCGAGCACCGCGACGATCGCGGTGATGAGCGCGTTCGTCTTGAACCGCTCCGCGAGCGAACCCTGCAGGAAGAACTTCTGGCTGTTATCGACGTCGAGCGACGCCGGGAACGCACCCGCCTTCAGGTTCGTCTGGATGTTCTTCGCGTCCGCTTCGTTGCTCGCCGTGAAGAAGAACGACGGGTCGTCGTCGAACTGACCCTCTCGGATGGTGGCCGCGAGCCGACTGTGCATCGAGAACGCACCCTTCACGTCACCGTTCACGACGGTGAGCAGACAGTACCCGTCTTCGTTCCGCGTCGACGTCGACGACGCGTTCGGCGGGCACGTCGCGTAGTTCTGGTCGGCCGTGAACCCGACGCGGTTCAGCGTGCTCTGGAAGCGGTCCCCGCCGTCGAGCGTGAGTCGCACCGGAACCCGCCAGCTTCCGTCGCGCGACGTCGCCGGGTCGACGGTATCGATGCCCTCGGTCGCCACGAGCGTCTCCTCCTGCATCGTGCTGTTGTTCCCGGGGTACCGGACTCTGAGTTCGACGAGACCGCGTTCGTCGATGAGGTCCTCGAGTTCGTCGAGCCCGCGGTTCGGCGCTTCGACGACGACGTACTGCTGGCCGCCACTTCCGGAGGCGCGCGTCGCCGACCCACCGGACAGACCACTGGCGTCCAGTTTGCTCTCGACGGCGGCCGCCATCTGCTCGTACGTCTCCGGCGACGGGTCGTCCCGCACGTTCGCCTCGGTCACGTCCCCGCCGTTCAGCGCCGTGATGCCCTGCGCGCGCAGAGCGTCGACCAACTGCGACTGGGACACGGAGTCGTTGAACACTTCGACGACGAACCCGTTGTCGTTCCGGCACGTGACGTCCTCGCGTGCGCAGTTGCGGACGGCGACGTCCCGTCGCGGCACGTCCAGTCGCTGCGAGACGTTACCGACGACGATGCCGGTGTCGACGCGGTCACCCGCATTGTTCGGGATGGAGAGTTGCGTCGCGCTCATCCCGACGACGGGCGCACTGATACGCGACCCGCCGTCGAGCTCCAGACCGTACTGGAGGTTCGTCGGCCCGTCGTTCGTCCCGCCAGCGACGGTCGCACCCGGCGCGAACAGGACGACCGCACTCACCGCGAGCATCGCGACGAGCAACACGATCCGCCAGTTCGAGCGTAGGTCAGCCATCAGTCGCTCACCTCACCGAGCTGGTGCCAGCGAAGCAGACTCAAGTTCATCATGTACGTGTTCATCAGGTCGGTAGCGAGCCCGAGGACGAGCACGAGACCGATCTGCGCCATCAGCTTGATACCGAAGAAGTCCGCCGTCAGCGCCATCACCGCCATCGCGGACAGCGACGTCAACGTCATCGTCACACCGGTTCGCATCGCCCGATGCGTGCTCTCGTAGAACCCGCCCTCGCGACGGAGGATGTGGTTGTTCAGGAGGATGTCGGAGTCGACGGAGTACCCGATGAGCATCAGGAGTGCGGCGACGGTGCCCAGGGACAGGTCGATGCCGAGCAGTCCCATGATCGCGAGCGGGATCATGATGTCGGAGAACGCGGAGATGACGATGGCGATCGACGGCACGAACGTCCGGAAGAGCACGAATGCGAGCACGCTCATCCCGAGGAACGCGACACCGATGCCGACGAGTGCAGTGAGCTGAGTGTCCGACGCGAACTGCGCCGTCACCTGCTGCTGGGACTGGACGACGTCGCAGTTCGCCGCGTCGCTACACGTCGGCTCGAGGTTCGCCCTGGCCTGGTCGGCGAGCACCGTCCCGTTCGTCTCGTTCCCCTCGTCGGCGAACGTGAGGATGTACTGTGGTTCGTCGGTGCCGGCCGTCGCCTGGTTGCTCTCCGGTTCGACGTCGAACGCCGCCGCGATCTGGTCCTTCGGCGTGTCCGTCTGCACCGTCAACTCTGTGCCGCCCGTGAAGTCGATACCAAGTGGCACCGGTGATCCGGTCGTGACGTACAACCCAGCGAGAACCACCAGCGCGAGGACGAGAATCGCGACCGGGATGGCCGCTAACTGGCGGTTCGAGTACCGGGTGTAGTCTATCTCCGGTACCTCGATGTTGCTCATGCCGGGCGGTCCGGTACGGTCCAAAGTAAGCCTTCTTATCTCCTCGTGGCTCCCGGCCGGTCGATTTCGACGCGTTCACCACCGCCGTCTGGAGGGTATGAGGCATCTACGGGTGTGTTCACGGCGAGTACACCCGGGGCATCCTTTAGTTCGTTCGCGCGCAAGCGACGGTATGGGAACTGCATCTCGCGTCGTGCTGTCGTACCCGAGCGACCTCTCCGAGTGGAGCCGCCAGCAGGTCGCGACCGACCACTTCCGGGCGTGGCTCCGGCGCGTCCACGACGTCGCCGAAGCAGGCGACACGTGGACGGAGTTCGTCGACGTCGGCTGTTGCGGGAGCACGTACGACGTCCCGCTCCGCGTCGAAGAAGTACAGGATGGTGACCGGATGGGGCCGGAGACCACCATCGAGTACACGCTCCGGGAGGCCTGCGACCTCGACGGCGGGTGGGAGGTCCAGAGTGCGGCCGGACCGGCGTCGAACGCACGCGAGTGAGACGTCAGTCGGGGAGGTAGCGGACGTTCAGGACGCCTTCCTCGGCGTCACGGCGAACTTCGACGCGGACGGCGCCGACGCGGGCGGCGCGCGCGATCGTCTGCTCGTCCTCGACGACGTCCCGGGCCGCCCCCTCGGTGTCCGCCGGCGGAACCGCGAGCACGTGGAGTTCGCCCGTACCTTCGCGTTCGATGCGTTCGACCTCGCCGACGGCGAGCGTCTCCGCGGTCTCGTACGCCTGCCGCGTCGGCGACAGGTCGGTGTCGACCACGTCGACGACGCGAGCGTAGTCCTCCTCTATGACCTCGTGAGTCACCTCCATCGGCGGAACCGGTGCGACGGTCGCGCCGACGACCATCTCCGGCTCGTAGCCGGCGTCGTTGTCCGCGAGCGTGTAGATCTGGCCCGTGTCGACGTCCCGGAGGACGGCGCTGTCCGCGTCCGCCTCCGTGACGAGGAACGTGGCAGTTGTCTCCGTCATGGCCGTTCGTAGCCGCTCGGGGCCTTTCCGTGATTCGGAATCAAGCGGTCGCGACTCAGGCGTCCGCCGCGGCGGCGGCACCGTGCCGGCGGTCGAGGACGTACATCGCGAGTGCAACGAGGACGGGCGGGAGGACGCTCGACAGCGGCGGCATCGCGTACAGGACGGCGACGAGGGGCGCGAACACGCCAGTCGGCTCGGGTCGCGTGACGATCTCGCCGTCGAGCACGAACTCGGCGGGCATCGAGATGACGGCCGCGACGTAGATCGCGAGCATGTACGTGAACCCGAGCGCGGCCATCCGGCGGTCGTAGCGCGCGTCGCCACGACCTCGCCGGTGCTCGCGCGCGACGAACAGCACCGGGCCGACGACGGGCGTGACGACCAGGAACCCGACGAACACGTAGAACGACCGGACGAACGAGAACGTCCCGGCGCCCGCACCGAGCGTGTTCGCGGCCGCCACCGCGATCGCCGCCCCGAAGTAGAACGTCAAGAGAGCCGTCAGCAACCCGCTCAGGGTCGCGTACGCGGTGAACAGGCGCGAGTCGCTCTCCCGGATCGCGAAGGGGAACGCCGACACGACTCCGCTGTACGTCGACTCGTCAGTCATTGCGCGACCGTAGGGCGGAGATGGGCAAAAGGAGCGCGGTTCCGGGCGCCCACAGTCCCGGACACCCGCGGTTCCAGACGCCCGCCCGCTGGCGGCGGCGCGGACAGGCAAGGGTTTTGGTGTCGCCCCGCGCGTCCGTTCGTATGCAAGTCGACATCGCGAACGCGCTAGGCGAGGTCGCGTCGCCGGGCGTCTCCCGGGCCGCCCTGGAGCGCCTGGACGAACACGTCGCGACCGTACACGAGCGCATCGAGCACGGCATCAGCGAACGCGAGCACGGGTACGCCGCGCTCGCACTCCCCGAGGACGTCGACGTCGACGCGATCGAGGCGACGACGAACGCGTTCGACGACACCGACACCCTCCTCACGGTCGGCATCGGCGGGAGCGCGCTCGGTGCGGCGACGATCACGGACGCACTCGACTCCGAGGTCGACGCACACTACCTCGACAACGTCGACCCGGAGTGGATCGCTGACCTGCTCGATGGCGTCGACCTCGCCTCGACGACCGTGAACGTCGTATCGCGCTCGGGGACGACCGCGGAGACGCTCGCGAACTTCCTCGTCGTCCGCGACGCCTTCGACGCCGCGGACGTAGACTGGACCGAACGCACGTTCGTCACCACTGGCGACGACGGACCGCTCCGGCGGCTCGCGGACCGCCACGACCTCCCGACGCTCCCCCAGCCCGCGGGCGTCCCCGGTCGATTCGCCGCGCTCTCGACGGTCGGACTCGCCGCCGCGAGCGTCTGCGGGCACGACCTCGACGCCATCGTCGCCGGCGCCGCCAGCGAACGCGAGAAACTCGCCCCGTCGCTGTTCGACTCGCCCGCGTACGCGTACGGTGCGGTCGCGTACGCACTCGACGCTCGCGGTGCGAGCGTGAACGCGATGATGCCCTACGCGGAGTCCCTGGAGACGTTCGCGGAGTGGTTCGCACAACTCTGGGCGGAGAGCCTCGGGAAGGACGGCCTCGGGCAGACGCCGGCGCGCGCACTCGGTGCAACCGACCAGCACTCGCAACTCCAACTGTATCGAGCGGGACCGCGAGACAAGCTCGTCACGCTCGTCCGACCGCACGAGCGCGAGGACCGCACCATCCCGGAGAGCGAAGCCGACGAACTCGCGTACCTCGCCGGCACCGGCCTCGGCGAACTCATGGACGCCGAGTTCGACGCGACCGAAGCCAGCCTCGCCGCCGCCGGCCGCCCGAGCGTCCGCATCGAACTCGAGACGGTCGACGAGCACGGCATCGGCGAACTCCTCTACGGCATGGAAGCCGCGTGCGTCCTCGCCGGCGAACTCTACGGCGTCGACACGTTCGTCCAACCAGCCGTCGAATGGGGGAAGAACGCAGCACGAGGACTCCTCGGCGAAGGCGACTACGACGAAACCGACGCCGTCGCCGAGAAAGACCGACTCGTCGTCGAGTGAAGCGACTATCTTTTTCAAGGCGAGAATCCCGCCCTTTAGGGCGAGCGTGAAGCCGACAACTGCCTCACGTTCCACCGTCGGTTACAGGCCCAATACCCCACGACAGCAAACATCTATTAGAATTGGGTATATAGAAATCAGCACGGCCAAATGGAGTACAACCTCGAAACTGGGTCGCACACAGTCTATGCGCTCCAATATCACTTTGTAACCGTCACAAAATACCGCGCGGACATCCTCACCGACGAGATAGCCGAACGCATCGGTGAGATTGCCAACGACATCTCCGAGGACTTCGGCGTGGATATCCAGAACGTCAACGGCGGTTCCGACCACGTTCACATCCTGTTCACGGCGAAGCCTACGACCAACCTCACCAAGTTCATCAACTCTCTCAAGGGCGTCACGTCCCGCAAAATCCGCGACGAGAACCCAGAGGTTCGGGAGACCCTCGACAAGGCATGCTGGCAACCCGGATACTTCCTTGCTACCACCGGCCAAGTGAGCATCGACGTGCTGATGGACTACGTCGAGGACCAGTAGCATGTCTACGACCGTCACGAAAACGTTGCAGGCGACGTTCGCGCCACCCACCGCGCACAAGCAGTCGAAACTGGACGACCTGCTCGAAACGTACCGTGACGGTCTGCACGAAGCGTTCGACGCCGGGGCGAGTACCATGTCGTCGGTGAGCGACATCGTGACCCCCTACGACCTCCCGTATCAAGCGAAGGCTGCGCTCTGCAACTACGTCCCGAAACTCCGCAAGACGTACAACGCCGAGGAGTTGGACGACTGCCACCCGATACGGCTCACGAATCAAGCCGCGACATTCGATCACTCGGAGGAACGCGACTACGAGTTCACGTGGTGGGTTCCCCGACCGGGGCGCGGAACGAACTTCTGGATACCACTCCGCATCAACCCTGAACAGGAAGAACTCTGGCACGATCTCGTATCGGAGGACGCAAAAGCTGGCGAGATACAGCTCCAGAAGCACCGGAAGAACTGGGTACTCCGCGTCACCGTTGAATACCCAGTCGAAGAACCAGCGACGGACGGTGACGCCACGCACATCGGCTTAGACATCGGAGAAACCGCCCTCATAACGGGCTGTGCCCTCAAGGATGGTTCTCCGACTGACCCGCTCGTGCGTAGCGGAAGTAGAGCGAAGCATCTCCGCAAAGAGATGCACACGACCCTGAAACGACTCCAAGAGCGCGAGGCTTCGGAGTGGCGTACCAACGAACGGTTTGACCACTACCAGAACGCACTCACCGACGTCGTGGAGAAGGCGTCTCGGGAAGCCGTCGAGTACGCCCAACAGTTCGAGAACCCAGTGTTGGCGATGGAGAATCTGACGTACATTCGGGAACGACTCGACTACGGGAAGTACATGAACCGTCGACTTCACTCGTGGGCGTTCGCCCGACTGCAAGGGCGCATCGAGGACAAAGCGACGGACGCAGGTATCCCCGTCGAGTACGTGAATCCGGCGTACACCTCGCAGACGTGCCACTCGTGCCACCGTATCGGTCGCCGGGACTCGCAGGCCGAGTTTCGGTGTCCGCACGACGACTGCTACGTTTCGACGTTTCAGGCTGACATCAACGCTTCCGCAAATATCGCACGACGGGTTGACCCGTGGGGAGAGAGCGTCCCGCTTGACAAGGCCGGACGCGATGACTCGCCTCGGGATGGGAGCCGTAGTGACACGGCCACGACTCACCGCGAGACGAGCGAGACACCCTCGCAGATGACGCTCACGGCCTACGAAGAGTCGGAACCCTCTGCCAGCGTTCACGAGACACAGTCTCGTGAGCCAACCAGAACCTCCGGTTCTGGTGGCGTTCGACAGACCAGTGGTCTGTCGAGCCAGCGAGAGTCGCACTGCGACTCTGACGACGACGACTGACTGGTATTCCCCATGCGTGGGAAGCCTCGCCGTTTACGGCGAGGCGGATGTCACAATTGTGCTCTGTGTCTTCACGTCCGGAGGTGCGTGGCGAGGAAGTCGGCGGCGTCGGCGGCGACGGCGTCGTGCTGGCCGACGAAGTGGTGGTCGGCACCGTACGCGAGGACCTGTTGCTGGCAGCGCTTCGCGGCGTCGACGACGGGTATCGAGTCGGCGGTCTCGTCGCGTTCGCCGTAGCCGACCTGGAGCGGGCAGGGGAGGTCGTCGACGGCGTCGGCGGCGTCTAAGTCCTCGGTGAGTCGACTGGCTGGTGCGAGCACGCTCGCGGCGTGGACGGGGACGTCGACGCTGGCGGCGGCGAGGATGGCGATGGCGCCGCCGAAGCTGTAGCCGTAGACGCCGACGGCGTCGTAGCGTTCGCTCGCCCATCGCAGGGCGTTCCGGGCGTCCTCGCGTTCGCCGTACCCCTCGTCCCAGTCGCCGTAGTCGATGCGGAGGCAGTCGACGCCGTGGTCGGTGAGGGCGTCGCTGGTCGCGGTGAGTCGCCGGTCGGTGCGCGTCCCACCGAGTTCCGGGTGCGGTGGGCACGCGACAACGCACGCGGTCGCGTCGTCGGTCGCGACGTCGAGCGTCGCACGGACGTCGCGGCCGCCAGGGACGAGGACGGACTCGGTATCGGACATGCTCGGGCGTTCGCATGCGCGGGTCTTCAACGCCGCGGGACGCCTCGCTGTCGCTCCAGGGGACGATTCGCTGTCAGTGACGTGGCCGGGGCTGTGGAGTGCTGGTGACGTGGACGACACAGAGCGAACGCACGCGTCTGCGGCCTCTCCCCCCGGGAGGCCGCCCACGCGTGCGTCGAGCGCTTCCCGGCGACGTTCCGGTGGCAACGGAGCCGACCCCGTTGCACGGGATGGTTGGGGCCCGAAGCGCAAAGCAATCGGCCCTGAACTATCATGTGTCGCGTGAACGTGTTACGTAGTTTTCCTTTGTGACCAACTCGTACCCATTCGAAACCTGACGCTTTTAAGGTCGTGGACTAAAGGGATTCGATATGGGAATCCTGTCGCGGGCATCGTACATCATCCGCTCCAAGCTGAATTCGGTCCTCAATCGTGCGGAGGACCCCGGGGAGTCGCTGGACTACTCGTACGAGCAGATGCGAGACCAGCTCCAGCAGGTCAAACGCGGTATCGCCGACCTCACGACCCAGAAGAAACGGCTCGAGATGCAGAAGAAGCGTCTCGAGGAGAACGTCGACAAACACAACGAGCAGGCACGGGAAGCCGTCCGGCAGGACCGCGAGGACCTCGCCCGGAAGGCCCTGGAGAAGAAGAAGTCGAAGATGACGCAGATCGAGGAGCTCGAGTCCCAGATACAGGACCTCCAGAACACCCAGGACCAGCTCGTCGAGAAGAAGGAGACCCTCCAGCAACGCATCGAGGAGTTCAAGACGAAGAAGGAGTCGATGAAGGCGCGCTACGAGGCGGCGGAGGCGAGCGCTCGCGTCAGCGAGGCGATGACGGGCGCTGGCGACGAGATGGAGGACGTCGGGCGCTCCATCGAGCGTGCGGAGGAACGCACGAACGACATGGAGGCGCGTGCCGCGGCGATGGACGAACTCCACGACAGTGGTGCGTTCGAGGACGTCCTCAGCGACAAGGACCAGATCGATCGCGAGCTCGAGCAGGTGTCGACGGATTCCAGCGTGAACGCGGAACTGGACACGCTCAAGGCCGAGATGGGGAAGGGCGAGTCCACGGAGACCGAGACGGAGACGGAGACCGCGGAGGCGGCGGACGGCGGTGGCGCCGAGGATTCCGGCGGGTCCAGCGACGGCGGCGACGCGGGCGATACTGGTAAAGCGGGCGACGTGAACGACAGCGAGGTCGAGGCGGAACTCGAGGAGCTGAAGGACGAAGAGAACTGACGCGGTCGCGGTGCGTTCGGGGCGGTCGCAGCGCCCGAGGTCGTCGTGGTCGCTCGTGTCCTTTTTCTCGCGTGGACGGGTAGTCGAGGTATGCGATTGGTTTTCGCGCACGTCGACCGCGTCGCCGTCGAGCGAGCGGAGCGCGCGGTCGAGGAATCGGTCGCCGCGGACGCGAGCGGGTCGGCGTCGATGCGTGCGACGGACGCGCTCGTGGCGTTCGTGTGCGTAGAGTCGGGCGATGGCGTGGACGAGAGTGGCGTCGTCGCGGGGGCTCAGGCGGCGATTCGCGCGGTCGCGGAGCGTCTGCGCGTCGCGGCGGTGGTGCTGTACCCGGAGGCGCTGTCGAGTCCGCGGCCGGCGGCGGCGTCGGCGGCGGCGCCGGTGTTCGAATACGTAGTCGACGCGCTCACGGATGCGTCGTTCGACGTGCTGCCGGCGGCGTTCGGGTGGCGGCATCGATTCGACGTCGACGTGAAGGGGCATCCGTTCGCGACGGCGGCGCGGACGATTCGCCCAGGCGACCACGCGGTCGACGACTCCGAGTCAGCCGAGTCAGACGAGTCAGACGAGGTGGCCGAGTCGTCCGAGTCAGCCGCGTCGTGGTCGGTCGTCGATCCGGCGGGCGACCGACTCGACGTCGAGGAATTCCTCGCGGAGCGAGCGCCACTGGCGGGCGTCGAGCGTGCGATGCGTGCGGTCGTGGATTCACTCGACGGTCCGCGGCACGCGGTCGATGCGTCGTCCGGCGAGACGCCGCCGGACCGCGGGGACCGCGCGGTCGCACTCGGCGTCGCGGACCGCGATCCGCTCGCGACCGACGCGCGCTGGCGACCGACGGGCGTCTTCCTCCGGGAGAGGATCGGCGACGCGGTCGCGGACGCGGTCCCGGCGGACGCGATGCCCATCGCGGGACCGGCCGCGTTCGACCTCGCGGACGACGCGGTGCGGGCGTACGCGGCGGACCGTGGTGCTCGCGGGTACGGCATCGTCGTCGACGAGGTTCGCGTCCTCCCGGACGCGTTCGGGTGCGCGAACGCGCTCGCGACGATGGCGGACGCCGACGTCGACGTCGCCGACGAACCGGTGTCGTTCTTCTCGCGGGACGCGCCCGCTCCGGCGACCGAGTCGGCGGCCCCGGGGAGGCCGCCGTCGACGGGTGGGTCGGACGGCGTGGCCGTCTCCGGAAATGGAATCGCACCGACGGTGCACACCGCGGTTGCGGACGAGACGGCCGCACGCGAGGTCGTGTTCGAACGCGCTCGAAGCGCGCTCTCGCTCGGGAACGCCTGCGGCCTCGACCCCGTCGTCGCCTGTCGCACGACGGACTCGTTCGGGGACGCACGCGACTGGTTCGACGCCCTCGCGGACGCGCTCGACGCGCCCGTGCTCGTCGCGGACACCGATGCCGTCGAGCCGTGGTCGCTCCGCGTGGACGTCGTCACCGCGACGGGGACCGGGGCCGCGCTCGCGACCGGTACCGTCGGCGTCGACCCGGAGAGTGCACGCCGGTTCCGATCTCGGCCCCAGTCCCGGTCCGGGGAGACGGTACCGACGGTCGTGCACGCCGCGCCGGCGGGTGCACTCGCCGCGACCGTCGCCGCCGTCGTCGACGCACCCGCGGGGCGCGACGACCCGGACCCGCTCCCGGCGTGGCTCGCACCTACGCAGGTCCGACTCGTTCCGGTCGCGGCCGACCACGTCGAGCGATGTTCGACGATCGCGGACGAACTCGCTGGCGTGGACGAACTCGCCGGTAGGGCCGTGCGCGTCGACGTCGACGACCGCGAACGCGCCGTCGGCGACCGCATCGAGCGCGCCGCGCGCGACCGCGTCCCCCACTACGTCGTCGTCGGCGACGACGAGGTCGGGAACGAGTCGCTTCCCGTCACCGACGTCGCGACCGGACGAGAGCGCTCGCAGACGGTCGCCGAACTCGCGGCGACGATCGCGGACGCGACGGCCGGCTCCCCGCATCGCGACCGCCGGCTCCCGCGTCGCGACCGACCCCTTCCGCGTCGCCTCTCCCGTCGTCCACGATTCGACGACGGCTAACGGGTCGAAGCCAGCGCCCGAGAGCGGCGCCGTCGTCGACTCCTGTCTCTCCACACCCATAATCTTAATAATACGAATCTGCATACCACGTGTAGGCATGTTCGAACGTATCGTGATGGCGAGCCTCGGGGTGCTCGTCCTCGTCGGCCTCTGGTCGCTGTACGCGTATCGACTCTCCGCCACGGGTGGGCGCGACCAGCTGTTCGTCGACGACGTCACGTACCTCACGCGCGAGGACTTCCAGGACCCGGTGCGACTCCTCGACCCGTCGAAGGCCGCGAACGTCCTCATCGCGGCACTGGAACTCCTCCTGCTCGTCATCGCGACCATCACCGTGCTCGTGCTCGCGACGCGCGTGACCGTCCCGGACTGGTACGTGGCGACGGCCGTCGCCGCCCTCCTGGTCGGCGGCTACTTGCTCGGGCGCGCGGTCTACGTCCGACTCGGGTTCGCGGTCCCGGAGACCTCGACGTCAGTCGACGACTTCGGGGAGAGCTTCGAGAGGGTCGCCGGCACGGGTGCGGCGACCGACTTCGCGGCTATCCACGACGCGATGGGGCGTGCGCGTGGGACCGACGACTCCGACGCCGCGCTCGCCGCGGTGCTCGCGGCCGCTCGCTCGGACGTCGAGCGCGAGGAACTCCGGACGTGGGCGGCCGAAAGCGGGCTCGCCAGTCCGGCGTCCGTCGACGAACGCGTCGAGTCCCTCGCGGACGCTGGCGTCCTCGACCCCGAGGCGTTCGCGTTCACGAACGAGCGGTTGACGACCGCCGATCCGACCGACGTCGCCGCGGTGGCGACGACCGCGGCGAGCTGACTCGGACTCTACTTCTCTACGGCGCCCGTTCCGAACGTCGCTTCGAGGTCGATACGGCCGCCGCGCTGCACCGGACCGGTGTAGGGGTCGTCGGCGAGGAGGAGCGACCCGTCGAGGTCGACGTGGTCACAGAGTGGTGCGAGGTGTGCGCCAGCGGCGATGGCGGCGCTGGATTCGACCATGCACCCGAGCATCGTCTCTAGCCCGTGCGCGCGTGCGGCGGCGAGCAGGTCGCGGGCGGCCTGCACGCCACCGCACTTCATGAGCTTGCACGTCACGATGTCAGCGCGGTTGGCGACCTGTGGAACGTCGCTCGGGACGACGCAGGATTCGTCGACCGCGATCGGGAGTGGCGAGCGCTCGTAGACGTACCCCAATCCCTCGGGATTGCTCGCCGGCACGGGCTGTTCGACGAACTCGACGCGGTAGTCGGCGAGCCAGCGTGTCTTCCGAACCGCTTCCTTCGGCGTCCACGCCTCGTTCGCGTCCACGCGGAGGGTCGCGTCCGGCGCGCCCTCGCGGACGGCGTCGACGACCGCACGGTCCCGGCCGGTACCGAGTTTCACCTTCAAGATGTCGTAGCCCGCGCTCGCGGCCTCGTTCGCCTTCTCGCGCATCCGGTCGACGTCCGCGAGCCCGATCGTGAACGAGGTGTCCGGCGCCGCCGACGGCGTGAGGCCGAGGTAGCGGTACAGCGGGACGTCGAGGCGTTTCGCGACGAGGTCGTGGACCGCGATGGAGACCGCGGCACGCGCCGCCGGGTTGTCGTTCACCGCTCGCTCGCACGCCGCCTCGACGCGACGCGTCTCGAAGGCGTCGACGTCGCGGACGGCGTCGAAGAGGTCCGGGAGGACCGCTTCGACCGTGTCCGCCGTCTCGCCGTAATGCGCCGAGGGCGCGGCCGCGCCGACGCCCGTCGGGCCAGCGCCTCCGTCGACGACGCTCTCGTCGGAGTCGGGTGCGGGGCTCCCGTCTCCGTCGTCGACGGTAGCCCGCACGATGACGTTCTCGGCAACGTCCGTCGATCCGCGCGAGATGGTGAACGTCTCCGCGAGCGGGAGGTCCACGCGCTCGGTCTCGAACGTGAGCGTCATAGCACCGCCTCCAGGACGCGTTCGCGGTCGTCCGCGAACCGGACGAGGTCGCCCGCTGGCACGTCCAGTTCGGTCTCGTAGCTAGCGACGGCGGCGCGCGCATCGCCGTCGTCGTCGACCGTCATCGTGTTGAGTGCGCCCGCGACCACGTCGGTCTCGTGGACGGGTGCGGCGAGGGACTCGTAGAGGTCGACGTACGTCTCGACCCCCGGGAGGGCGTAGTCCTCGTAGCCGTGGACGGCGTCCCGGCCTGCGGCGTGACAGAGCACGAGGCTATCGGGTTGCGTGCCGTGCAGGATGCCGCAGGTCACCGCGGAGTACGCGGGATGGACGATGGAGCCCTGGCCTTCGACGAAGAGGACGTCGTGGTCGTCGCCCACTTCGAGGATCATCTCCTCGACCGCGCCCGCGGTGAAGTCGCTGACGACGCGGTCGACGCACGTCCCCCAGCCTTCGATCAGGACGCCTGTCTGGCCGGTCGGGACGACGGCGGCGTCGACGCCGCGTTCCTCGGCGGCGCGTGCGAGCTCCATCGTCGCGGTCATCTTCCCGACCGAGCAGTCGGTGCCGACGGTGAGGACGACCTCGGCGTCGACCTCGCTCGCGACGCCCTCCGCGACACCGACGTCGTCGGGGGGTTTGCGGACGTCCCAGAGATCGCAGTCGTGTTCGGCCGCAAGCGACGCGAACGCCTCGTCTTCGCTCAGGAAGTAGTGTAAGCCCGCGGTGACGTCGCACCCGCGTTCGAGCGCCGTCCGGACGTCCGCGCGCCAGGACTCGTCGAACCCGCCGCCGATGGGGGCGATGCCGACGACGAGCGCGTCCGCCTCGGGCGCGTCCGCCATCGATGCGACGATCGGGGCGTCCTGGACGCCGGTCACGTGGTCGCTGACGCGGTCGCCGGCGTTGTCGCGGTCGAGGACGGCGACGACGTCGTCGTCGCTGTACCTGAGGAGTCCGAGTGCGGTCTTCGCGCGGTCGGGGAACTGTTCGTGTGCGAGGATGACGACGTTCATGCCTCGACTGTCGCTACCACGTCGCTTGAAGGTTGTCGGTACCGGTATCGACGCAGTGTCCGGTCAGCCAGAACGTGACAACTCGAATTAACGTGCCCGGCCGGTGATTGCCGAAACCGATACCGTAGGAGCAACCCGTGACGAATCGAGGAGTGATCCCGCAAGTGGGTTTATGATGCCAGCTTTCGTATGCGTAGACTGACCAGATGCTCGCGGTGCTCGGTTCGCCGTACGTGCTCGGCCTCGTGTTCTCGACGGCGGCGACGCTCGCGCTCGCCGGAGCCGCGTACACGCACCGGAAGCGTCCGGCATCGCGCTCCTTCGGCGTCCTCTGCCTGCTGCTGGCCTCCTGGGCGGCGACGACGTGCACGAGTCTCCTCGTCACCGACCACGGCGTCCGCCTGTTCCTCGAACGCCTGCACTGGGTGCACGCGCTCTTCGTCTCCATCTACTGGCTCGCGTTCGCCCTCGACTACGCCGGCTACGGCGGGGCGCTCACGCGCCGCCGCATCGCACTCCTCGCCGCCTCCGCGATCGGGTTCGTCGTCGTCCTGTTCGCCGTCGATCCCTCATCGGGCTTCGTCTGGTCGTCCTACGAGTACGTCACCGCCGACGGCCTCTACCTCATCGACCAGAACCTCGGACCGCTCACGCTCGCGATGAGCTTCTACACGTTCGCGCTCACGTTCGCGGGCGCCGCCATCATCCTCCGGTTCGGGCTCACCGCCGGCCACCTCTACCGCGACCAGACGCTCGCACTCGTCCTCGGCGTCGCCTTCCCCATCCTCGTCTCGATGTTCTCGATGGTGGACGTCACGCCCATCCAGGGATTGAACGTCACGCCGTACGCCCTCTCCGCGTCCGCGATCGCGTTCGGGAACGCGATGTACCGGTACGACTTCCTCGAGAACGCCCCGTCGACGCGCCGGTTCGGCCAGCACGTCGTCACGAAGAGCCTGCGCGACGGCGTCGTCGTCGTCGACGACGGCGGCCGCATCGTCGAATGCAATCCCGTCGCCGGGGACGTCCTCGGCGTCCGACCGGAGGACGCGCTCGGCGACCAGTTCACGGACGTCGTCGACGAGACGCTCGTCGTCGACGGAGGGTTCGACCAGAACACGCACCTCACGGACGCCGCGGGCTCGCGGCGGTACGCCGTCGAGCGCTCGCCGGTCCTCGACCAGCACGACCACCAGGTCGGGCACGTCTACCTCCTGCGGGACGTCACGGAGACGGAGCGACGCGAGGAGCGCCTCGCGGTCCTCAACCGCGTCCTCCGACACAACCTCCGGAACGACATGAACGTCGTCGACGGGTACGCTCGCGACCTGGCCGCGCGCCTCGACGGCGACGACGCCGACACCGCGAACGCGATCGCGCGGGTGGCAGGGGGGCTCGTGGAACTCTCCCACAAGGCTCGAACCGTCGAGGCCATCATGGCGCTGGAGGACACGAACTCGCGCCCGCTCGACTCGGTCGTGGCGGGCGTGGTCGACGACCTCACCGAGGGACACCGCGGGGTGACCGTCGACGTTGACGTCCCGTCGGTCCCGGTCGCGCGCGCCGCGGTCGTCACGGCAGTGGTCGGGAACGTCGTCGAGAACGCCGTCGAACACGGCGGGGACGCACCGACGATCACGATCGAGGGCACCCGCGAGGACGAGGTGGTGGAGCTCGTCGTCGCGGACGACGGTCCCGGCATCCCCGAGGTCGAACTGGCGGCGATCCGGCAGGGCGAGGAGTCCGCACTCGAACACGGCAGTGGACTCGGCCTCTGGATCGTCGCCTGGGGCGTCGAACGCCTCGGCGGCGACCTCGATATCGACGTCACCGGCGGGACGACGGTGCGGCTATCGCTCCCGGTCGCTGGCGGTCATCGCGACCCCGACCGGAGCGACAACTGGAGCGGCGGCGACTCGCTGTAGGACAGATTGGTCGCGTATCGCGGCGTCGCCTTGTCCGGGTGCGTCGCGGGCTACACCGCTCGGAGCGTGGTCGTGAAGAACTCGTGGAACGCGTCCTCGAGTGCGTCCTCGGGGTCGCCGCTGGCGTCGACGGCGGCGGTCGCGGTCGCGTCGACGTCGAGTGCGTCCACGAGGCGTCTGTCGCCGACGACGAACAGGCGGTCGACGTCGCGCTCGCGGATGGTGGTCTCGCAGTCCTCGAGGTGTGCGGCGATCTGTTCGTCGCGGATGCGCTCGAAGCGTCCCTGCGAGAACCCGCCCTTGGAGTGGTCGCTCTTCACGCCGCTCGCGAACCCGTGGTAGTCGACGCGCTCGCGGTCGTCGTACTCGCCGAGCGCGAACACGCCGGCGCGTACCACGGCGAGCGCGAACTCGCCGACGGGCCGAACCCACTCGTCCTCGAGCCGGAAGCCGTCGTCCCACGAAGCGAACGACTCGGGGGGTGCGGGGACGTCGAGCGTGACGGAGACGACGCCGGCGTCGTCGACGAACGCGAGGCACGGCGTCGCTCGCCGGAGGAGCGCGCTCCGGTCGCCGAACGCGTCGGCGACGGACGCCGGGACGTCGCCGCCGTCGGTGAGCATCGCGGAGAGCGCGCCCTCCGGGCCGGCGTCGACGCTCCGGAGTCGGTCGACGACGCCGTCGAGGCGTTCGCCGTGCAGGTCCTCGACGCGCCGGAAGGAGAGGGCGTCCGTCTCCCGGTCGCGTTCGCGCGCCACCTCCCCTTCGAGTTGCGCGATCTTGTCCTCGAGGCGGTTCACGCGTTCCTCGGCGTCCTGGCGTGCGCTCGCGGCGTCCGTGCGCCGCTCCTGCTCGGCGTCGAGCTGATTCCGGAGCCGGCGCTTCTCGTCTTCGAGTTCGTCGATGCGCTCCTTGAGGGAGGCACGACCGAGCAACTCGTCGAGCATCACGTCAGACGCGGACGCCCGACGCCTTCACCGTTCCGGGTGTCGACGTCGAACTCGCGGGACTACATGCCGGTCGGGCCGCCGGGAGTGCCGGGACCGCGGGGGCCACGAGGACCCCGGGGACCGCCCGCGTCGCGGTCCGCGTCGTCGTCGAACCCGGGTGGGCGCGCGAACTGAAGGAGCTGTTCCGCGCGGTCGGCCTTCGCGAGGAACACCTCGGTGAGCGTCGGCGGGTTCGACACGTCCAGGTCGAGTAGTAACTCCTCGGGGACCGCGAGCGTCTCCGTCGGCACGGCGTCGTCACCGTGCACGGCGAAGTGCGCGGTGTCGAGTTTCATCACGAGCGAGTCGGGTGTCGATACGTCGGTGTCGGCCGCGTACAGTTGCTCCGTGACCCGTTCGTGCGTCGTGCGCTCGATGAGCGCACGATCCTCGGGCGTCGGCGTGACGTACAACCGCCCGAGGTAGTAGCTGGTGGAGAACTCCTCGAACATCGCTTCACCGACACCCATGTTACTTGGTACCAAAAGCCTTCCGGGGGATTCACGGCTCGAACCGCACGACGGACACTCCCTTCACGCGGCGCACGTACGCGACGCCCGACAGACGACGTCGTCGCGCCACACCACGGCGTCGCACGACAGTCGCGTACGATCCGTCGTCGCGCCACACCACGGCGTCGCACGACAGTCGCGTACGATCGCGACGTCGACCACGCCGACCTCAGGAGCCATCGAGACCCAGACCTCAGCGATAGGCGCGCCCTGAACGACTCCAAGCCCCAGTTCAGGCCGCAAATCGTGGCCGCGCCGAATCGCTTCGAATCGCCCGCAAGCGATACGGTGAACGCTCCTGAACGGTCCCCTCACCCCGGGAAACCGACGTGAACGGTCCGAAACGAACGACCTTCTTTTAGGCAACGGAGGTTCTCTACCCTGTTGATGAGAGCGACCCTCGCCGTCTCCCTCGCGCTGATAGCCGCCTTCGGAGCGGTGTCCGTCGCGGCCGCCGGCTCGCTCGCACCGGTCGACGACGCTTCGTCGGTCGATGCGAGCGAGGCGGTCGACGTCGTCGAAGCCGCCGACAGACCCACCCCGAACGAGAGCAACGCCAGCATGGGTGCCGAAGTCTCCGCGTTCATGCAAGCGAGCGCCAGCGACGCCAACGCCTCGGTCGACGAGGGGATGTTCGCGGCAGAATGGAATCAGAGCAACGCCACGCCGGACTCGCTCGTGAACGCCCGAGCGAACGCACTCGAGAACCGGCTCGAATCCCTCCAGCGACAGAAGCAACAGCTCGTCGAGAACAAGGACAACATGAGCGACGTCGCGTACAAGGCGCGGATGAGCGCCATCGCGTCCCGCATCAGCGCCCTCCAGCAGGCGATCAACTCGACGAGCGACCGCGCGAACCGCGCGGGCGTTAACTCGAGCAAACTCGATACGCTCCGCGCGAACGCCGGCAACCTCACCGGGCCCGAGGTCGCGGCGGTCGCACGGAACCTCAGCGTCGGCGTCGGCGGCCCGCCCGACGGCGTCCCGGGTCGCGGGAACGGTCCCGGCGGGGACGGCGTCGACGGTGCGAACAACTCGACGCACGGGAACGGCCAGGGCGCACCCGATGACGGCGGTGCGAACAACTCGACGACCGTGGACGATCCCGGGAACGAGACCGTGCAGGGACCGACGACCGGGAACGGCTCGGGCGCGGGGAACGGGAGCGACGGCGGCCCGGGGAGCGACGGCGGCTCGGGGAGCGACGGCGGCCCCGGTAACGGCGGCGGGTCCGACGGCGACGACACCGACGGGGAGACGCTGAAGGCTGGGCCGGTGGACGTGACGTCCTCCGTCTACGACGACCCGATCGCGGACCGCTGACCGCGACGCAGTACGTAGCAGACATTCTTTTACCCGCTCGCCGTCAACCCTGACTCGAATGGATTCCGCCGCCCTCCTCGACCTGCTCGGGAACGAGAACCGACGGCGGATTCTCCGCCTGCTCGCGCGCAAACCGTGTTACGTCACCGAGATCAGCGAGTACCTCGGCGTGTCCCCGAAGGCCGTCATCGAGCACTTGCGGAAACTGGAGGCGGCCGGCCTCATCGAGAGCCATACCGACGACCAGCGCCGGAAGTACTTCCACATCGCGCGGAACCTCCGGCTCGAAGTGAACGTCTCGCCGTACGGGTTCGCGACGAAGAGCGCGTACCCGGCGTCGAAGAACCTCAACCTCAACCACTGCAGGCACCTCTCGCTCGAGATCCAGGACGCGGACGACGACCATGACACGGACGAACTCCTCACTGACCTCGCGCGCCTCGAGGAGTTGGAGAACGAACTCAGTCTCGCCCAGCGCTACGTCCAGGGGCGGATGACGGACGTCCTCGAACGCATCACGGAAGCCGTCGGCGCCGGCCAGGACTCCGGGCTGTACGCGGACGTCCTCACCGCCGTCAAGGAGGACTCGCGGACCGTCGTCGAGCTCGCGAACGCCGTCGACGCACCGCCGGGGATGGTCGAGGAAGCGCTCGTCGACCTCCAGGAGAACGGGCTCGTCCGGCACGCGAGCGACGGCTGGACGCTCGCGACCGAGGAGTGAACTACCTCGGGGTCAAGCCCCGAGGCACTAGCCTGCCAAGCCTGTAGAATCGCGCCCCTCGAGTGTGTTCACCAGCCGGGGACGTCTTCGTTACCGCCACCGCCGCCGGTGCCGACGTCCTGGGTGAGGCCGGCGCGGAGGTCGCGCCCGAAGTAGTGGCCGACGAGTGCGACGACGACCATCAGTGCGGTCGTGATCGCGAGGTAGGGGACGGCGGACCCGAACGCGAGGAACTTGAGGTTCGTGACGGCGGCGACGAGGCCGCCGACGACGGCGCTGGCGACGAACGTCTCAGCGTATCGGCTGTCGCTCGCGCCGAGGCCGTGGAGGAAGGTTGCGCCACCGACGCCGAGCAACTGCGTGAACGCTCCCACGAGGGGGACGACGCCGCCCGCGAGTGCGCCCGCGAGCACGAGCACAGCGGAGACGCCCGCGCTCTTGGGGTCGAAGTACTTCCGGAACCGGCGGTCGTCGCCACCCGTCGACGTTGCCGTCGACCCGCCGCGGGCGTCCGTCGCGGACTCGCGGGCGGTGTCGGTGCCGCCGAGGTCCGATAGCGAATCGTCGAGCCCACCAGCCGCGTCGCTCGACGCGCCCGCGTCCCGTCGTGGCGCGGCGTCCTCGGCGTTCGGGTCACCATCGCTGACGTCACCGAGGATGTCCTCCGTCTCCGAGAGGAGTTCCTCCGTCGACTTCTCGACGGTCTCCTCCTCAGTCCGGTCGCTCATACCGCACTCTTCCTGTCGAACTGACATGGGCCTTTCGCCAGCGCGACCGACACACCCCCGGAATTACCCGGCCGCGAGAAGCGCGCGCCGCCAGCGCGCGCTTCGAGCAGGGGAAGGGCAGGTCCCGTGCGGTAGCGGTGGCGGGTGCGGATGCGGTGGCGGTCGTGGATGCGGTCGCGGTGGCGGGTGCGGATGCGGTGGCGGTCGTGGATGCGGTCGCGGATGCGGTGGCGGTTGCGGAGGCGGTGGCGGTCGCGGATGCGGTGGCGGTCGCGGATGCGGTGGCGGTCGCGGATGCGGTCCTTCCAGCACACTCACCGAGCGCGAGCGAGCGTAGCGAGCGAGTCGCTCGGCCCTTTCTACATCAACGTTTTTCAAGTAAAGCGGGACCGGAGGTCCCGCTTACCATGCGAACGGGCGCTTTGCGCCCGCGAGCAGAGAGCGGTGACCCGCAGGGTCACCCGACGTGGTTCGAAAGACGCCTCTGGCGTCTTTCGTCATCACGAGAGAGCAACGCTCTCTCGAACGACAGAAAAAAGGTTGTGTTGAAACGGATGGCTTTAGGTCGGCGTAGGGTGTAGCGGCGGTTATGCAACCGGGAGATCGTATCCGCGTGGATCGCGCGGGCCAGACGTACGAGGGTGTTCTTTTGCCGTCTAGTGACGCCGAGCAGCTGGTGGTCAAGCTCGATGGGGGGTACAACGTTGGTGTGGATCGTGACCCTGCTGACGTTACTGTGCTCGAGTCGAGCGTGTACGACGTCGGTGGTGCGGAGGGCGAGGGGTCGGATGGGTCGGTCGTGGAGTTCGATCCGGAGTTGCCGACGATCAGTCTCATCTCGACGGGTGGGACGATCGCGTCGACGGTGGACTATCGGACGGGTGCGGTGACGGCGCAGTTCGACGCGGAGGACGTGCTTCGGGCGGTTCCGGATCTTGCGGGGCGTGCGAACTATCGTGGGCGCGTGGTGGCGAACATCCTGAGTGAGAACATGGAGCCGTCGATCTGGCGGGAGCTCGCGCAGGCGGTGCACGAGGAGGTCGAAGCTGGTGCGGACGGTGTGGTCGTGATGCATGGGACTGACACGATGCAGTACTCGGCGTCGGCGCTGGCGTTCATGCTGGATACGCCGGTTCCGATCGTGTTCACGGGGAGTCAGCGGTCGGCGGATCGGCCGTCGTCGGACAACGTGATGAACGCGGTGTGTTCGGTGGAGGCGGCGAAGGCGGACTGTGCGGAGGTGCTGGTGTGTATGCACGCGAGCGAGAGCGACGAGGATTGCGCGCTCCATCGCGGGACGCGCGTGCGGAAGAACCACACGAGTCGCAGGGACGCGTTCGAGACCGTCGGCGCGGAACCGCTCGGCGAGGTCGATTACGAGCTCGCGTCCGACGAGGACTCCGAGGCGGTGCAGTTCCGGCGCGACCACGTCAAGCGTGGCGCGACCGAGCTCGACATCCGGCCGGACCTGGAGTCGGACGTCGAGCTCGTGAAGTTCACGCCTGGGATGGACGAGGCGTTCCTCGACGCCTGCGAGGGGAAGGCCGGCGTCGTCGTGGAAGGGACTGGGCTCGGGCACGTTCACACGGAGTTCATCCCGACGCTCGACGCGCTCGTCGACGACGGGACGACGGTCGTGATGACGAGCCAGTGCCTCGAAGGCCGCGTCTGCGATCGCGTGTACGACACCGGCCGGGACCTGCTCGACGCCGGCGTCGTCGAGGGCGAGGACGTCCTGCCGGCGACGGCGAAGGTGAAGCTCATGTGGGTGCTCGCGAACCGCGGCGACCCCGCGAGCGCGATGGGCGAAGACCTCGCCGGCGAGATCAACGAGCGGTCGGTGCCCTGGGAGTGACGATGCCCGACGGTGCGACTCCCGACGACGTCGTCTCCGACGGTGACGTGGCCGCGGATGAGGCGACGGTCGTCTCCGACGGTGGCGTGACTGCCGAGGACGCGACGTACCGGCGTGCGACCCACGACGACTACGACGACGTCGTGGCGTTCACGAGCGAGACGTGGAGCGACCGCGGCGGGAGCGACTACCTCCCGGACGTCTTCCACGACTGGCTCGAGGTCGGTGACGACGCCGCGATGGAGCGCCGATTCACGTGCGTCGCCGAGGTCGAGGGGACGGTCGTCTCCATCGCGCAGGTCGTGTTGCTCTCCGAGCACGAAGCGTGGTGTCAGGGGATGCGGACCGCGCCCGAGTACCGCGGTGCTGGCATCGGGAAGCGCCTCACGCACGAACTCTGGGACTGGGCGCGCGAGCGCGGCGCGACCGTCGCCCGGAACATGGTGTTCTCCTGGAACATGGCCGGCCTCGGGCACTCGCGGGGCGTCGGGTTCGCGCCCGCGAGCGAGTTCCGGTGGATGCATCCCGACCCGGACGCCGACGCGAGCACCCCCGGGGGCTACGAGCTGGTATCGGACGTGAACGCCGCGTGGTCGTACTGGACGGATAGCGACGCCCGCGAACACCTCCAGGGACTCGGCCTCACCGACGACGAGTCCTGGGCGGTCAGCGAGTTGACGCGCGAGGGGTTCGCGGACGCCGCCAGCGACCGCTGGCTCACAACCGTCCGGAGCGACCGCGGCACGCACGCCGTCACGTACCGCGTCCGGGAGTACGAGCGCGAGAACGAGGACGGCGTCGAGGAGACCTGGATGGAGTACGGCGTCGCCGCGTGGGACGACGTCGACGCGCTTCGGGCACTCCTCGCTGGTATCGCGCGCGACGCCGCCAGTCACGACGCCGACCGGACGCGCGTCCTCATCCCGGAGACCGCCCGGCACGTCTCCGACGCCAGCCTCGCACGCGCCGGCATCAGCGACGAACCCGACTTCGTCATGGCCGCCGACCTCACCGCCGACTACCGCGGCGGCGCGCACCTGGAGTAGAGCGGAACCGGCCGAGCAGTTTTCCGCCCGGCGACCCCCATACGAGGTATGGACGAGTCCGTGAACCGGTCCGCAGTCGCCGTCGCAGTCGACGGGTTCGGTGCGTTCCTCGCGGACCTCCGCGAACGCGAGTCGCCACTCACGGCGCTCGTCGTCCTCGCCATCTTCGCCGTCTTCGGCGTGCAGGCGCTCACCGCGAGCCGTCTCGACGCCCCGATCGGCGTCGTCACGGCGTCCGTGTTCGTCGAACGGCCCGCTGTCGCGTGGGTGCTCTCGCCGTTCCTGCATCGCGACGTCGGCCATCTCCTCGCGAACGTCGTCGTCGTCGCGTTCGTCGGACGCGTCATCGAACGGCGGTTCGTCCCCCGGGATTACGTCGCGTTCCTGCTCGCCGCCGCCGTCGTCGCTGGACTCGGCGGCTACCTCTCCAAGGCCGCGTTCACGCCCGCACCCGTCACCGCGTACGGCGCGAGCGGCGTCGCGTACGCCATCGCCGGGTACGCACTCGGTCTACCCTTCGCCGACCGCGAGGTGTCCGTCGTCGCGCTCGAACCCGAGCGGTTGCTCGCGCAGACGACCGCGACGGAGCGCGTCGCCGCCGCCTTCGGCGTCGCCGCCGTCGCGACCGTCCTCGCGGACGTCGCAACTGGCCCCTACCTCGCCCTCGACTGGCTGAACGGCGCACACCTCGCGGGGCTCCTCGTCGGCGTCTGGACCGCGTTCGCGCACCGACGATAGTCCGTCGCGTTTAACCCCTGACGCACGGACGATACCGGCATGAACCGCCAGGAGCTCGCCGCCAGCATCGACCACACCGTCCTCGGCCCCGAGACCACGCTCGCCGACGTCGAAACCGTCCTCGACACCGCGAGCGAGTACGGGATGAACGCGTGCATCCCGCCGTGTTACGTCGCCGAAGCCAGCGAGTACGCGCCCGAGACGACGCTCGCCACCGTCGTCGGGTTCCCTCACGGCCAGCACGCCCCGGGCGCGAAGCGCGACGAAGCGACGCGCGCGTGGGACGACGGCGCGGACGAACTCGACGTCGTCGTCAACGTCGGCCGACTGAAAGCCGGCGACGTCGACGCCGTCGAAGCGGAGCTCGCGGACATCGTCGCCGCCGTCCCCATCCCCGTGAAGGTCATCATCGAGACTGCGCTCCTCACCGACGACGAGATCGACGCCGCGTGCCGGGCCGCCCGCGACGCCGACGCCGACATGGTCAAGACCAGCACCGGGTTCGCCGACGGTGGCGCGGAAGTCCCGGACGTGGCCCGCATGAGCGAGTACCTCCCCGTGAAAGCGAGCGGCGGCGTCGGCGACTACGCGACCGCACGCGAGATGTTCGACGCCGGCGCCGTCCGCATCGGCGCCTCAAGCGGCGCCGCCATCGTCGACGACTACGACGACGGCGACTGACGATTCCGACGATTCCGCCGACTGACGACGCCGACGATTCTGCCGACTGACGACGCCGACGATCCCGTCGACTGACGACGCCGACAATTCTGCCGACTGACGACGCCGACGACTGACGGGTCGACCGCGGGATCGGCGCGACGGTCGCGTCGCTCGCGGGTCGAAGAAAACGAGAACCGGAAGTCGCGGTCTCAGTCGTCGCGTCGGTTCACGCGCCCGATGAGGAGCCCGATAACTGCAACCACTGCGGCGAAGGCCGCCGGAGCACCGAACCCGGGCAGACCGCCGCTCTCACCGCTGGTTCCGTCGTTGGTCCCAGCCTGCATACCGCCGTTCGTTCCGTTGGTCGTCGTGCTGGTCGTCGTCTCCGTGTCCTCGATGTCGAGGTACTCGCGAGCCGCTTCCTCGTCCATCGACGGGAACTCCTCGTCCCACTCGCCGGGGAGGAAGATTTCCGTGTCCTCGTCGACCGCGACGTGCTCGCGAACGGTCTCCTTGTCGCTCACGTTACCCTCGAACGCACCGTCGACGTGCACGTACGCCTTCGAATCGTTCTCGACGTCAGCGTACATCGCGGAGAGCTCGCCACCGAACTCCTCGCTCATGATCGACTGGAAGGACTCCATATTGGCGAACTTCGCGCCCGCCTCGAACGTCACTTCGTCCTCGCCGACGTTCACGTTCATCTTCGCCTTCTCGAAGTCGGACTGCTTGAACGCCTGGACGAACCGCTGGGCGCTCTCCGTGTCCGACTCGGCCTGCGTGGCCGACTGCATGATGCTGTCGAGCGTCTGGTCGACGAGTTCCTCCTGCTCGACGCTCATCTTCATGTCCGCGACGACCTGGTCGCCTTTCGTCTGCGCGCTCGCTTCGAGCGAGAACGAGCCGCCGGCGGGGAGGCCGCGCGCTTCGCGCTCCTCGACGAACGTCCCGTAGTTCTCCGTGTCGTACTGCATCGACGCGGACACCTGCACCGTCTGCTCGCTCGGCGACGACAGCGAGCCCTCCCAGGACACCGTCTGGACGAGGTTCGCCGCCTGCGCCGCTTCGTAGTTCTTCCGTGCCTGCTGGATCTGCTCGGTCACGTTCTCGTCGAGTTCTTCGTCCTGGGCCGCCGCCGTCTCGGCCAGGTCGAAGCTCGCACGCGCAAGCTCGTCGTAGTTCGAGAGCTTGACGTCCCACTGGGAGTTCACGGACGTCCCTTCGGCATCGAGGCTCGCCTGCACCCGGTCGACGTTCATGTTCGCGAGGCCGTCACCGAACGCCTCCGCGGTCTCCTGGGAGACGTCGATGTCCTCGGCGTTCATCAGCGACTGGGTGACGCGCTGTGCGAGCGCGTCGTCGATGTTCGAGTACACGATCTGGTACTCGATGTCGAGCACGTCCTGTCCGGTGGAACTGTTCGTGTAGGAGTACGACTGGATGGTGACCGTCGCGCTCCCACCGAGTGCACGAGCGATGCTCGCGTACTGCGATTCGAGCGTCTGCTTGGCCTTCGCTTCGGTGTTCCACTGGTCGGCGACGTACGAGGAGACCGCGTACTCCTCGGACGCCTGGAGCCGGTACTGGTCGGTGCCTTCCTCGAGCGTGTACGAGCGCTTCTGGACGACGCCGAGGTCCTGTGTGAGTTCGACGTTCGCGCTCCCACTGGTCTCGAACGCGTCGGCGCTCACGGACATCGAGCCTTCGGTGGTCGCGGACTCGATCTGCGAGGTCGAGGAGTACTCGCTCTCGCTCGTGTACGTCATGTCGAAGGACGCTTGCGCGGACATCTCGGAGGGCGTCCGCGTGGCGCTCACGTCGGCTTCGAGGTTGTCGAGGGTTTCCGGGCGCGGCGCCTGCATGGAGCCGTTCCCCGCGAGCGAGTCCGGCGTCAGGATGAACTGTGCGTCACCCGTGACCTCGGACCCGTCCTCGATCTCGTCGCGGACGAGGACGTGCATGAGGCCCTGGCTGACGTCCAGGCCGAGGTTGCCGGTGGCCGTGGAGTCCATGTCCGTCTGGTCTTGCTCGTAGACGAGGACGGCGTCACCGTTCTCGTCGACGTATATCTGGTCTGCGGGTTCGGTCGATTCGTTGTCGGGGGCCATCGTCTCCGCCGCGTCGGTGGCGGTCGCCTCCGTCGTGGAGGCTGTTGGCGCCGTACCTGCCACTGCGGTTGCGCTCGCGGCGCCGGAACACACCACGAGGACCGCAATGAGGACGGCGAGGGACGGCTTCAGTCGGTCGCGTAATTGCATACAGTGGCTCAATGGACTACGCGATAATAATAGTTTTCCGTCTGACATTCATTGCGATTAGTTCACATAATTCCTGTGGGCGTCGGCCGAAAACTGCCCAAGGGCCGGGCTGGCGCCTCGAAGTCGTTTGCTGGGCACGTCAACGGTTCGACCCGGCCGCAGAATCATATCAGAGAGATTTTACTTCGGTGGTCGACGAGGAACGGATCGATCGGGCGTGGGGACGACAACCTCCAGTGCGAGCGCGCGAAGGGGCACCATCAACGCGAGCGCGCCAGGGAACCGCCGTATCGTCGCGCTTTTGTCCGCCCGACGGCTAACGTCGATAACCGCCCATGGCCCGGTACCACATCGAGACGTACGGATGCACCTCGAATCGCGGCGAGAGCGCCGCGATCGAGAGTGCACTCCGCGATGCCGGCCACTACCGCGTCGACTCCCCCACGGAGGCCGACGTCGCCATCATGAACTCCTGTACGGTCGTGGAGAAGACGGAACGGAACATGCTCCGTCGGGCCAAGGAACTCGAAGCCGAGACCGCGGACCTCATCGTCACCGGGTGCATGGCGCTCGCCCAGGGCGAGGAGTTCCGCGAGCACGACGTCGACGCCCAGATCCTCCACTGGGACGACGTCCCGCAAGCGGTGACGAACGGCGAATGCCCGACGCCCGGCCCAGGCACCGAACCGGTGCTCGACGGCGTCGTCGGCATCCTCCCGATCGCTCGTGGATGCATGAGCGACTGTTCGTACTGCATCACGAAGCAAGCGACCGGGAAGATCGACTCCCCGCCCGTCGAGGAGAACGTCGAGAAAGCTCGCGCGCTCGTTCACGCGGGCGCGAAGGAACTCCGCGTCACCGGCCAGGACACCGGCGTCTACGGCTGGGACGACGGGGAACGCAAGCTCCACACGCTCCTGGATCGGATCTGTTCGGAGATCGACGGCGAGTTCCGCGTGCGCGTCGGGATGGCGAACCCGAAGGGCGTGCACGGCATCCGCGACGAACTCGCCGCCGTGTTCGCCGAGCACGACGAACTCTACAACTTCCTGCACGCACCCGTGCAGTCCGGGTCGAACGACGTCCTCGGGGACATGCGTCGCCAGCACCAGGTCGAGGAGTACGTCGAAGTCGTCGAGACGTTCGACGACGCCCTGGCGGAGTGGACGCTGTCGACGGACTTCATCGTCGGCTTCCCGACCGAGACGGACGCGGACTTCCAGCAGACGATGGCGCTCCTCCGGGAGACGCGCCCGGAGAAGATCAACGTCACGCGATTCTCCAAGCGCCCCGGGACGGACGCGGCGGACATGAAGGGCCTCGGCGGCACGAAGAAGAAGGAACGTTCGAAGGCGATGAGCGACCTGAAGATGGACGTCGTTGGCGACGCCTACGACGCGATGGTCGGCGAAGTACGGGAAGACTGCCTCGTCGTCGAGGACGGCACCGGCGAGTCCGTGAAGTGCCGCGACGGCGCGTACCGCCAGCTCATCGTACAGAACGCCGACGAGTACGGCCTCGACCCCGGCGACTTCGCCGACCTCGAAGTCACCGGGCACTCGACGGTGTACGCGTTCGCCGACCCGGTCTGAGCCCGCGCGAGTCCGACAACCAGCGCGAGTCCGTCCGCGACCCGAACCACCAGCGAGTACGACGGGTGTCGACACTCGCTTTCGACGGCCTTTTGCGACTCGGTTGTCTGTCTCGCGCTATGACCGACACGGACCCGCGACGCGAACTCGCTCGCCGCATCGCCGGCGAGGTGACGCTCTCCGACGACCCCGGCGCGACCATCCGCAAGTGGCGAACCGACTTCGACGTCAGCCAGACCGAACTCGCCGACGCACTCGACGTCTCCTCCTCCGTCGTCTCCGACTACGAGAGCGGTCGACGCGAGAGCCCCGGCATCGGGTTCGTCGACCGCATCGTCACCGGCCTGCTGGACACCGACGAAGCCCGCGGCGGCGACCGCATCCGCCAGTACGCTCGCGTCGTCTCCGCCGGCTTCGAGAGCGACATCGTCTCCGACCTCCGAGAGTACCCGACGACCATCGACCTCGAGGACTTCTACGACGCCATCGACGCCACCGAGATCCAGTCCGGCGAAGCCGACCGCGTCTCCGGGCACACCGTCATCAACTCCATCGCCGCCATCACCAAGCTCTCCAGCGAGGAGTTCTACCGGCTCTACGGCCAGAGCACGTCGCGCGCACTCGTTTTCACGGGCATCACGCGCGGCGAGAGCCCGCTCGTCGCACTCCGCGTCGTCACCCCCACGCCGAACGCCGTCGTCCTCCACGGCCTCACCGAAGACGACCTCTGGGAGCACGCCCCCAAGCTCGCACGCGCCGACGGCTTCAGTCTCGCACTCACGCAAGCCGACACACAGGAGATGCTCCAGTCGCTTCGCTCGCTCCCCTGAACGCACTCGAACACTCGAGAACGATTCACCGTCGCAGTCACCACTGAACGTCTCCCACGGCAACGCCCCGCGACGCCCCGCGACGCCCTCGCTTCGCTCGAAAGAGAAACAACCGCGACGCCTCGCGGGCCGCTCCGCTCACGGGTCGCTTCACTCCCCGTTCGCCATCGAGGCGCTCCCGCTGGTCGCGCCTCGCACTCCCCGCTCGGCGGTCCCGCGAACCCCTCGCTGCGTTCGGGGTTCGCGCTACTCCACGTACGTATATTTCCGTTCGCCCATGCGACCCCAGCCGTCGAACACGAACTCCTCGCTCGGCGTCGTGAAGTCCTTCAGCTCCTTGTCCTTCTCGTGATTGTGGCGGTCGTGGACCTCCTCGTACTCCTCCCAGGAGAGGTCGTAGCGCTCGGCGATCTGCTCGTCGATGTTCAAGCCCTCGATCTCCTTGCGCCATCCCTCCTGGACGGTCTCCGCGTGGATCTCCGCCTGCGCACCGGAACCGTACGACGCGACGAGGAGGTTCTCGCCCGCCAGCTCACGCCCGTCCGCCATCGCCGCCTTCATCGCGGACAGTCGCGCAACGTGCACCGAGCCCGTATACCAGTTCCCGACCTCTCGCGCGATCGACAGCGTCGGGTCGACCGTCGCCGCGTACCACGACCTGTACTGGTCGGTGTCCTTCAGCGCGTCCATGTACTCGCGCACCGCCTCCTCGTACCCGCCGTCGTCGTCGAAGCTCTCCCGGCGCGGCTGCCGACCGATGGTCTCCGCGAGCTCCTCCTCGACCGCCGTATCGCGCGTCACGTGCCGGTACGCGAGCGCCGCCGCCTTCCGCACCATCCCCGGGAACGGCGTGTGGAACGGCGCGTACACGAAGTCATCCAGGAGCACGCGCCCGGACACGCTCTCGTAGTCCTCCAGGGCCTCCCGCATCCGCGCGAGATACACCTGCACCGAGCGCTTCCCGTCGACGCTCGGGAACTGCTGGTTCGGCTTCAGGAAGTCCGTCTCGTCCGCGCTCCCGTACCCCTGGTGGGTCGACAACTCCACGAGGTCCGGGTCCTCGCTGATGAGTAACGCCACCGCGCCCGCGCCCTGCGTCGCCTCGCCGGCGTCACCGCGAGCGTACAGCGCCGTATCCGTCGCCACCACGATCGCGCTCCGGCCGCGATTCCGGCCCGCGCGAATCCAGTTGTACGCGTCGTCCACGCTCTGGGTGCCCGCGATACACGCGAACTTCCGCTCGCCCTTGTTCGCGTGATGGAAATCGCCGTCGTACACCCCCTCCAGACACCCCGCGATGTACGTCGAGATCGGCTTCGAGTTATCGAACGACGACTCCGTCGCCACGTCGATACGCCCGACGTCATCGGGCGCCAATCCCTTCCGATCCATCAATCGCTTCGCCGCATTCGCCCCCATCGTCACGATATCCTCGTAACTATCCGGGAACGACGACGCCTTCAACCCGAGGCCCTTCGTGTACTTCTCCGGATCGTCGCCCTTCTCCGGCGCGAACGTCTCCGCCAGATCCAGCTTCAGGTTCCCAGTCCAGATCTCCGCCGCGTCGATACCCACGCTCTTCATACCCCCCATTGTGGACGGCCGCTATTTGGACGTGTCGATGCAGAGTTCGACTATCGTCGAAGGTTTCTGATTCTCGGCCGAGTTCCCAGCATCTGCGGTCGTTCGACCTGAAACGGTTTCTGCTGAACCGACGTGTCTTGTCTGGCATTCCACACTCCCAACTCGTAGCTAAACGTAGAACTGACCGATGACGCGTCTTTCATTCCCCTGGTGGAGTTCATCCCGATACTCGTTTTCGACAGGGAATCGGTTTCGAAGGTTTCCTCGTTAGCAGGCTGCGTCAATTGCGCGAACGTTACCGAGGTCACCTCGCCACCTCCATCGACGGTATCGGTCTTCGAGTCGTTCGTGGTCTGTCCGACACCGTCGGTGATACTGATCCGAATTTCGTAGTTCGAGCACTCATCCTGATTGGTCCCACAAGATGGCCCGGTCAGCGTCGTCGATCCGTTACCGGTGGTGGTGTTACTATCGACACGGGTCCCGCTCTGGTCGTACAGTTCGACCAGGACGTTCCGCTGGGTGGTGTCAGTAGCCTCCCACTCGACGTAGTATTCGGGATTTTGGTTGTTTCCGTTGCTGGTGGATCTGTCCTCGACGTAGAACTGTTCGATGACGGGCGCCTGGGTGTCCTTGGTGACGGCGTCGCTCTGACTCGTGAACCCGTCGGAGTTTTCGTTTCCAGCATCGTCAACCACGCGTGCCTTCGCGGTAACTCCCGAGGTTCCGTCTGACAGTGCGGAGGCATCGATTCCGGTTACGTTCGTAGTCACCGTTCCACTACCCGTATTGAGTCCGGTCTTCCCGGTGACCGTGTTGCCGTCCGGTCCAGTTAGTTCGACGATGACGGTCCCTCCGTCTGGGTCCGGATTCTCCACATCAACCTCGACGGACACGGAAGTTTGGTTCGACGCGGCGATGGGCGCCGTGGTAATGCGAGTTGCTTCGGGATTGGCTGGTCGATCCGTGTCTACTTCGAACGTGTTCGACGTGTCCGGGTCGGGGTTCTGGACGTTCCCGCTGTCGTCCTCCGCCCCGCCGACGCTGATAACAGCGGTGGTATCGTCGTCGTTCTGCGGGAAGCTGACCTCGCCGATCCATGTCGTCGAGTCATCCCAGGACCCGGACACGGAGAGGTTATTGGAGTTGGGGAGTCCCGTGATCTTGACCGTCGGGTCGAAGCTCGTGTTCATGCTCTCGTTGAAGTTCACCGTCACCGTCTGGTTCAGGTTGGTGTCGCTGTAGTTGATAGGCGCGTTCGTCACGCTCGCACTCGATACGACCGGGGAGCTGGTGTCCGTACCGAAGAACGCGTTCTCGTCCTCGATGAGCCAGTCGTCGGACTCGTTGGTGTCGAGATAGTTCCCGCTCCCGTCGGTCTTCCGGACCGCGACCTCGCCGGCGTCGACGTCGATGTTCCAGCCGTTCGAGGTCGTCGGGCCACTGCTCTCGTCCGGGTCCTTGTACGCGAACTCGTCGATGACTCGGCCGGTGTCCGTCCGGAGTTCCAGCGGGTCGCCGGTGTTCGCGAGCTGGGTGTCGAGGTTGTAGACGCGCGCCGGATCGATTCCCCACTGGCTCGCGAACGCGCTCGGGTTCCGCGCGAAGTAGACCTCGCCACTGAGGGATTCCGCGGGTAGGTCGGTCACTTGCGCGGAGCCGTCGTCGTCACGGATCGTCCACCCGGTCGTGTCCGTGCTCGTCGGGAAGTACACGCGGACGAACTCGCCGTCGCTGTCGTCGAGTGCGTCCGGATCGGGTTCCACAGCGGTCATCTTCGGGAGCGCCCGGACCGTGACCTGTTTGGTCGTCGTGTTCGTCGCACCGTTGTCGTCGGTCACCGTCAACGTGACCGTGTACGTCCCCGCACTGTCGAACGGGTGCGTCGGCGTGACAGCGCTCGAGTTCGCGCTTCCGTCACCGAAGTCCCACTCGTAGTCCGCTATCGACCCGTCCGAGTCGCTCGACGCGGTCCCATCGAACTCCGTGCTTTCGTTCACCAGGGGCGAACTCGGAGTGACCGTGAAGTCCGCGGTCGGCTCCGAGTTCGTCCCGCCGCCACCACCGCCACCGGCGGCGACGTTGGTGACGGTGAAGTTGATTCGGTCGCCGTCGTCGCCGCTGGAGACGTACGTGTAGACGGTGCCGTTGGTGGTGACGTTCAGCGTCGTGGAGTCCGTTCCGCCGGTGACGGTTCCGGTGTTCGGATTGAGCGTGCCGACGGTCTGGTTGCTCACAGCGTAGGAGACGCCGGCGCCGTCGACGGTCGGGTTGGTCTCCATCGTCAGCGTCACCGTCGCGTAGGCGTTGCCACCGACGTCGATCGTACATTCCCCTCTCGGTGGCGCCTCCGAACAGGTTACCGCCGAATCGCCGTCGGGGTTCTGCCAGGTGACGTTGTACGCGCCACCGCCGCCGCCGCCGCCGCCGCCGCCGGTGCCGCTCCCGTCGGTGTTCTTCACGGTGACCGTGGCGGTGACGTTCTCGGGCGCGGTCTCGTCGAAGGTTCCGTCGGCTGGGTCGCCGGTGAAGCTCACCTGGACGGTGTCGGTCTCGGAGGACGAGCCGCTGATGTCGTCGGTCGTATTGTACGTGAACGTCGCGCGTCCGTCCTCGTTCGTCGTTCGCGGGGAGTCCGCGATGGTGCCCGTAGAGCCGTCGACCGTCGCGTTCACCTCGACGTTCGATTTCGGGTTCCCGTACTGGTCGCGGACTTCGACGGTCACCGTCGCGTTCGTGTCCTCCTCGGTCGTCACCGTCTCCGTGACTGCGACCGCGTAGGACGCGTTCGTCGTTCGTTCGCCCGCGGAGAGCTGGCCGACGCTGACGCGCGCGAGCTGGAGGTCGTACGTCTGCCCGCGCACCATCGTGAAGTTCACGCGGTAGATCTTCTGGCCGTCGAGGCTCCCGACGACGCCGCCGGAGACGTCGGCGACGTACCCGCTCTGGTTCGCGAGTTCGCCGGCGTCCGCGAGCGTCTCGTTCCACTCCCGCGGGGAGAGTCGCGATACGATCGAGATGGTGACGTTGTCCGTGCTCGTCGAATTCTTCACGGGGACGGTCGTCGTCGACGCACTCACTGGCCGGACGTTCACGGACGCCGTCCCGCCGTCCTCGCGGAGCGACCCGCGGAGCGCCACCAGCGAGATGCTCTCGCCGTCGAACAGCGACTGCGCGTTCGACCGCAGGCGCTTGTTCGCGAACTCGTTGTACACGAGCGAGTTCTCGACGACCGTCACCGGCGCCTGATTGTAGACGTGATAGTTCGGGGTGTACGTGAGCGCGCCCGTCGAGTAGTTCTGCGTGGTGCCGTCCCAGAAGTCGGCGACGTCCGGGTTCGTCGCGGTCGCGTTCTGCACCTCGAACGCGACCGAGTCGTTCGTCGTGCCGAGCGTCTGCAAGCGCCCCGTCGGCGTCGGCGGATTGATGAATATCGTTCGCGCGGGATACGACGTCGACAGGTCGACGGTCACCGTCCGGTCGTCCTGGGTCGCGGGCATCGACCCGATCGCGCCTTCGAGCTCCTGGAGCTGGCTCTGGACGCGCTGGTTGTGGTTGTACTCGATCTCCTCGTTCTGGTCGGGGACGACCGACGCCTGGTACGCCGTGATGGCGATGATGACGAACGCGAACAGGACTATCGCTCCGACCTGTATCGCGGCTGCTCGGTCGTCCGACCACAACGACATTACAGCCTGATAACCACCGCGTAAGTAAAACGCTTGTTGCTGTCCTTACCCCGACACTTCCGGCCGGTTAGCGTTCAGTCCTCTTCGTCTTCCTCTTCGACGACCTCGGGGTCCTCCATCGCGCTCTGGAGGCTCGCGAGTCCGTTCAGCCAGTCCGTCACGGGACCGAACTCGAGGTCGTCGCCGACGTTCGGCGTCAGTTCGCCGCCGTCGATGATGCGCGTCCCCGCTTGCGCGAGGTAACCGAGAGCGGCCTCCATCTCGTCCTGGCTCTCCGCGTCGATCGCCGCCTGCACGTACTCCTCGATGCTCGCGTCCTCGGCGGGCCCGCTGTGGACGTACTCCTCTGCGGCGTAGAACACGACGACGAGACTCGTCTGCACGCTGTTCACGAAGAACAGCTTCTCCTCGTCGTCGAACCCGGGTTCGCTGAGAACGATCTCGTGGATCTCGTTGACCTTCTCGAGAGCGTCCTCCTCGTCGATGGTGTCGTCGTCGTACGCGGCGACGACCTTCGCCACGGCGATGGCGGCGTCGTCCTGCATGAGGTCGAGGACGCGCATCGAGTCCTCGTCCTCCGGGTCGAGGTCTTCGTCCTCGATGCGGTCGATCCAGTTCTGCCAGCGTTCGGCCGAGTAGAACTCGGTCGGGGGCGTGCTCATGTCCAAGAGTACGTTGGACGACTGAAAGACCTTTCTCTCGGCGCCGTCCGTGCTCCCACCCAGCACGCGACAGGCCGTTGACGTCTACCTGCCTTCTCCCTGCCCCTGGGGTCAGTCGGTTCGGTCGAGTGTCGCTTCGGTGTCGACGTCGTAGACGAGCTTCGGGGTGTCGACGTGTGCGCGCCGGACGGCGTCGTCGTGGCCGTTCTCGAGGAGCCAGCGGACGCGACGCGGGACCGTCTTCGGGCCGAGTACTGCACCGGGTTTGTCGGGGTCGTCGACGAAGTCCGTCTCCATGAGGAACGGGTCGTCGCGCTCGGCGGCGACTTCGAGGCGCTCTTTCTCGCTCATCACGCTCGGGACTGGGCCCGCGAGTTGGCCGAGCGCGTAGTGCTTGACGACGCGAGTGCGGTCGAGCCCCTCGCTCTCGGCCCACTCGGCGACCTCGGTGAGGTCGTCGCTTCCCTCGGTGTGGAGCTGGACGGCACAGTCGAGGTCGGCACCGTGTGCGAACGCCGAACGCATCACGGCGTTCGAAGCGTCCCAGATCGCGTCGCTCACGTCGTAGTGCGGGCGTCCGGACTTCAGGCCGAGCGCGCGGTCGTCGGCGACGTACTCGGCGGCGACGTCGATGCCGGCTTCCATGAGTGCACGGGCGTCGTCGACGGCGTACCCGTCGTCGACGAGTCGGGAGACGAGGCCGGGGTGGACGCCGAGGATGGGCCACGCGCGGCCGTCGAGCACGTCGGTCGCGGTCGCGACGGCGTCGACGGTCGTCTCGAACACTTCCCGGAAGTCCTCGGCGGTCGCGGGGAGGCTATCGAGGACGTGCCAGGAGGGCTTGTTCACGACGAGGAGATGCGTGCCACCGAATCGGGCGAAGTCCTCGACGGCGTCGACCCCGCGGCCGCGCTCGGGATCGAGGTGCATGTGGTCGTCGAGGACGGGCGTTTCGAGTCGCTCCATACTGTCTACCGTACGTGCGTGAGCGCGATTCAAAGATATTAACGGTCCCAAATAGACTACGGCGCACTCGGGCTATAGAGTGATTGTCCGCACGCGTGCTCGCTCGCGCACGTGTCTATCTGAATCTGGATGGGGTGACCTGGTGTGGGTACCGTTGTGGTGGTCTGTTGGGTGGCGTGGTGTGATTGGTGTCGGGTACCCTGGTTTGGGTGCGCGCGAGCGTTTCACATGCTTTCGAGCATCGATTACGAGCAATGTATGCTGGTTTTCTTGGAATTTGGCGGCCGGCGCGTTCGCGGTCGTTCCTGTCGGTCTCGTGGGAGCGTCACGCACGACTCGTTCTAGTATCCTGCTCTAACCCGCTCCTGTCCCCGAAAACTCTACTACTGTTCTCGAATGTTTTTACTCGCTCTGTCAGATAATCCTGCTACACAATTTGGTCTTTATAGTTTCAATTCGTTTTTGATTTAGATACCAATCAACAAAATATAAATAGGTGTGTACCATGGCAGGGATTGTGTCATGACAGGCGATGACAACCACTCTTGGGCGCGACGAACCTTCCTGAAAACCACCGGTGCGGCGGGCGCTGCGGCAGCAGTCACCACGACTGTCTCCGCGGACACCGGACAGGAGAAGGTCCGACTCAACCTCGGTATGAGCAACGCGGCATCGATGGCGAGTGCCGAAGCGGAGGTCCAGCAGGACACTCCCGGCAACGCAGACGTCTACAAGCGCGAGGAAACCCTCGGCTTCATCTCCGTCGACGTGCCGAAACAGGCCGCGGAGAACGTGCGGGAAGCCTTCGAGAAGAAGGACGACTTCCGCTACGCCGAATACGACAAGCAACTGCACGCGTTCGCGACGCCGGACGACGAACTCTACGACGAGCAGTACGCGCCCCAGCAGATGCGGGCGCCGTCCGCGTACGACACGACGACGGGCAGTTCCGACGTCACGATCGCCATCGTCGACCAGGGCGTCATGTACGACCACCCCGACCTCCAGGGGAACTTCGGCTCCGTGAAGGGGAAGGACTTCGTCGACGACGACTCCGATCCCTACCCCGAGTCGATGAGCGACGAGTACCACGGCACGCACGTCGCCGGTAGTGCTTCCGCGGCTACGGACAACGGCACGGGTATCGCGGGCACGTCCGACTCCACGCTCCTCTCTGCACGCGCGCTCGGTTCGGGTGGCGGCGGGAGTCTCGCCGACATCGCGGAGGCCGTTCGCTGGTCGGCGGACCAGGGCGCGGACATCATCAACATGAGCCTCGGTGGCGGCGGCTACACGGACACGATGAAGAACGCCGTGTCCTACGCTGTCTCCAACGGCACGCTCCCGATCTGTGCGGCCGGGAACGACGGCGTGGAGGGCGTCTCCTACCCCGCGGCGTACAGCGAGTGCGTCGCAGTTTCTGCGGTCGACTCGAACGAGGACCTCGCCTCGTTCAGCCAGTACGGCGACGAGTGCGACGTCGCCTCCCCCGGTGTCGACATCCTGTCGACGTGGACGGAGTACAAGTCCCAGTTCGGCGGCAAGTACAACAAGATCAGCGGGACGTCGATGGCGTGCCCGAACGCCTCCGGCGTCGCCGCACTCGGCCTCGCGGCCGCTGGCGGGAGCGGTTCGCTCACGCCGAACGAGCTCCGGAGCCGACTGAAGGAGACCGCCGTCGACATCGGTCTGAGCGACAAGGAACAGGGCGCAGGCCGCGTCGACGCGCTCAACATCGTCGAAGCAGGTGGCGGCGGTGGCGGTGGCGGCAACGAAGGCCCCACCGCGTCCTTCACGGTCAGTTCGTCCTCGCCGACCGTCGGCGATAGCGTGACGTTCGACGCGAGCGGCTCCAGCGACGCCGACGGCTCCATCAGTTCCTACGAGTGGGACTTCGGTGATGGCGCGACCGCGAGCGGCCAGAGCGTCAGTCACACGTACGATTCCTCGGGCGACTACACCGCGACCCTCACCGTCACCGACGACGAGGGTGCGTCCGACTCCGCGAGCGATACCGTGTCGGTCGAGAGCGACGGCGGCGGTGGCGGCACCGAGGATCCGGTCGCCCGCATCGACGTCAGTCCGTCCTCGCCGGACGTCGGCGAGACCGTCACGTTCGACGGGTCCGCGTCCAGCGACCCCGACGGCGGCTCCATCAGCTCCTACGAGTGGGAGTCCTCGACCGGCGGCAGTGCCTCCGGCGAGTCCGTCTCCGGGACCTGGAACGAAGCCCAGGACGTCACGATCACGCTCACGGTCACCGACGACGAGGGCGAGACCGGCACCGAGTCGGTCACCGTCTCCATCGGCGGGGACTCCAACGACCTCCCGACCGCGTCCTTCGACGTCTCCTCGACGTCGCCGACGGTCGGCGACACCGTGTCGGTCGACGCGAGCGCGTCGAGCGACCCGGACGGCTCCATCGCGAGCTACGACTGGGACTTCGGTGACGGGTCGACCGCCAGCGGCCAGACGGCGTCGAACGCGTACGCCGACGCTGGTGACTACAGCATCTCGCTGACGGTCACCGACGGCGACGGCGGGTCCGACACCGCGACGCAGAGCATCAGCGTCGAGAGCGACAGTGGCGGCGGCGGCTCCTGTGGCGACTCGTCGTCCTCGGTGAGTGCGAGCGGCTCGCTCAGCGGGTACTACGATTCCTCGTCGTACACGTACGCCGCGCAGCTCGCGGACCCGTGTCAGGCGGCGTTCAACCTGTCGGGACCGTCGCGTGCTGACTTCGACCTGTACGTGACGTTCGACGGCCGCACGCCGTCGACGTACGACTACGACGCACGTGCGATCACGTACGGCTCCGACGAGCAGATCGTCGTCGACGACATCGACGCCGGTCAGGAGTTCGGCATCCTCGTCGACTCCTACAGCGGTAGCGGCTCGTTCACCATCTCGGTGGACGAACTCGGGAAGTAAGCGCGTTCGTGCGCTAGGTCTTACACGGTCGACGCCGGCCGCAGGGCACCGGCGTCGACGATGCTGATGACGCCGGCTGCAGGGTACCGGCGTCGACCCCCCATTCTCTCCCTTCGCTTCGCGCCGAGCGACGGCGTCGTGACTCGGACGGTGTTCGCTACGTAGGCAGCACACACAGGATATTTACCCACTGCTAGTATCGGAAACCTTTAATTATCGGTGGGGAGTCGTGTCGTGTCGTCACATGACAGACGAACCCGTTGCCGACAGACGAACCGTCCTCCAGGCGGCCGGCGTGGCATGTGCCGGCGCGACCGTCACGACGACGGTCTCGGCGGAGACCGGCGAAGCGTTGACGCGACTGAACCTCGGAACGAGCAACGCGGCGTCGATGTCGACCGCGCAATCGACCGTCCAGAACGTGACGCCCGCGAGCGCGGAACTGTACAAGCGCTCGGACGCCCTCGGATTCATCTCCGTCGACGTCCCGAGCGACACCGCTGAGGAACTCCGCGTCGCGTTCGCCGAACGAGACGACTTCCGGTACGCCGAGTACGACCGTCAGCTCCACGCGTTCGAGACGCCCGACGACGAGTTGTTCGACGACCAGTACGCGCCCCAGCAGGTGCGTGCACCCGACGCGTACGAGAAGACCGAAGGGAGCGAGGACGTCACGATCGCCGTCATCGACCAGGGCGTGAAGTACGATCACCCCGACCTCGCGGACCAGTTCGGCTCGCTGAAGGGGAAGGACTTCGTCGACGGCGACGACGACCCGTTCCCCGAGTCGATGAGCGACGAGTCCCACGGCACGCACGTCGCCGGCATCGCGTCCGCGACGACGGACAACGGCACGGGCGTCGCCGGTATCTCGAACTCTCGCCTGCTGTCCGCGCGTGCGCTGGGCTCGAACGGTGGCGGCAGTCTCGCCGACATCGCGGACGCGATCACGTGGGCGGCCGATCAGGGCGCGGACGTCATCAACATGAGCCTCGGCGGCGGCGGCTACACGGACACCATGAAGAACGCCGTCTCCTACGCCGTCGACAACGGCGCGCTCCCCGTCTGTGCGGCGGGCAACGACGGTTCGGGCTCGGTGAGCTACCCCGCGGCGTTCGAGGAATGCGTCGCGGTGACGGCGGTCGACTCGAACGAGGAGTTCGCGAGCTTCAGCCAGTACGGCGAGAAGGCGGACGTGACCGCGCCCGGCGTGGACGTCGTCTCGACGTGGACGGAGTACCAGTCGAAGTACGACGGCAAGTACCAGGACCTCCCGGGGACGTCGATGGCGTGTCCGGTAGCCGCCGGCGTCGCCGCGCTCGGTCTCGCGGTCGACGACTACCTGGAGGTGAACGAACTCCGTGCGCGCCTGAAGAACACGGCCGTCGACGTCGGCCTCAGCGACCAGAAGCAGGGTGCGGGTCGCGTCGACGCGCTCAACATGGTCGGTGACGTCCCACCGCCGATTCTGAACGCCGCGTTCTCCGTCTCGTCGTCCGCGCCCGAAGCCGAGGAAGTCGTGGTGTTCGACGCGAGCGATTCCGAGGGCTCCATCGCCGCCTACGAGTGGAATCTCGGCGACGGCACGACGGCCACTGGCGAGGTCGTCGAGCACGCGTACGCCGACGCCGGCGACTACTCGGTGACGCTCAGCGTCGAGACGGACGACGGTGCGTCCGACACCGAGAGCGAGACGGTCTCGGTCAGCGACCCGAACGAGGGTCCGACGGCGTCGTTCGTCGTCGACTCATCCGACGTGGCGCCCGGTGAACCCGTCACCGTGGACGCGAGCGCGTCGAGCGACCCGGACGGCTCGATCGCGACCTACGACTGGGACTTCGGTGACGGCACGACCGCGACCGGCGACGTCGCGGCACACGAATACGACGACGCGGGCGAGTACACGATCTCGCTCACCGTCACCGACGACGACGGCGCGGTCGGGACCGCGGCGGCGACCGTCCAGGTCGAGGGCGGATCCTGCGAGAGCCAGCGGTCCGACAGCGTGCAGGGGTCGCTCGCGGGCTGGTGGGACGACGCCTCGTTCACGTACACGCCCGACTTCGAGAACCCGTGCCAGGCGACGTTCAGCCTCGAAGGCCCCGCTAGCGCGGACTTCGACCTCTACGTGACGTTCGACGGCCGGACGCCGTCGACGTACGACTACGACGCCCGCTCGATCACGTACGGCGCCGACGAACAGGTCATCGTCGACGACGTCGAGGGCGACCAAGAGTTCGGCATCCTCGTCGACTCCTACAGCGGCAGCGGGTCGTTCACGCTGACGGTCGAGGAGTTCTGAACGGAACCGGGTTCGACCCAGTCACTCGAGGACGCGTGATTCGTTCGCGGCGTTCGCGAGCGCGTCCGAGCGACCGTGCTCGCCGGGTGCGATGGCGACGGTTCGGACGCCGTGTCGTCCCGCGATCTCGAAGACGGGTTTGAAGTCGGTGTCGCGGGAGAGGACGACGAGCGTGTCGAGCGTCCCCTCGACAATCGCTTCCGTAGCGTCGATGGCGAGTTTCACGTCGACGTCGCCGCTCGTGATCACGACCTCGAAGCCGCGAGCTTCGGCGGCCTGGATGAGGCCGGGCGTGGCGTGTTCGTCGAGGTAGATGCGCGAGACGACGAGGTCGCCGCTGTCGCGGCCGACGTCGCGGACGTCGTCGAGGTCGACGTCGAACTCGTCGCGGAAGACGTTCGGGCCGTCGACGAACACCCCGATGCGCGGTGGGTTGTCGCCGGTCGTGGACAGGAATCGGTCGAGGAGACCAGGCATCTCTCGCTCGTAGGCCGGTCGGTCCCATAGGCGTAGCGATGTGGCTTCCAGGAACGCGTCGCAATCCGTGTTTTCATACGCACTCGAATCTGCTGTACGTGCTCTACGACGGCGCTAACCGATAATTACTAGAAAATCACACATACAATCCTTATGCTAGAAAGTTAAATTTAATAGTGAGTGTGACGATTGTCGGGTCGTAACATGGTGGACGTTCCCAACAGCAACAGGCGGAATTTCCTGAAAGCGACAGGCGCAGCGGGCGCGGCGGTCACGATCACGACGACCGTCTCCGCGGACACGGGCCAGGAGAAGGCGCGACTCAACCTCGGCATGAGCAACACGGTGTCGATGTCGACCGCCGAGGCGGAGGTCCAGCAGGCGACGCCGGCGAACGCCGAAGTGTACAAGCGCGAGGAGACCCTCGGCTTCATCTCCATCGACGTTCCCAAGACGGCCGCGGATACCCTCCTGGAGACGTTCCAGGACAACGACCGGTTCCGGTACGCCGAGTACGACCAGCAGCTGCACGCGTTCGAGACGCCGAACGACGAGCTGTACGACCAGCAGTACTCCCCCCAGCAGGTTCGTGCGCCCGAGGCGTACGACACCACGAAGGGGAGCGAGGACGTCGTCATCTCCATCGTCGACCAGGGCGTGAAGTACGACCACCCCGACCTCGCCGACCAGTTCGGTGCGAACAAAGGGAAGGACTTCGTCGACGACGACGACGACCCCTACCCCGAGTCGATGAGCGACGAGTACCACGGTACGCACGTCGCCGGCAGTGCGTCCGCGACGACCGACAACGCCGAGGGTATCGCGGGCATCTCGAACTCCCGTCTGCTCTCAGCGCGTGCGTTGGGTTCGGGCGGTGGCGGGAGTCTCGCCGACATCGCGGAGGCCGTTCGCTGGTCGGCCGACCAGGGCGCTGACATCATCAACATGAGCCTCGGCGGTGGCGGCTACACGGACACGATGAAGAACGCCGTGAGCTACGCCGTGAGCAACGGTGCACTCCCCATCTGTGCGGCGGGGAACAACGGCTCCTCGTCTGTCTCGTACCCGGCGGGCTACAGCGAGTGCGTCGCAGTTTCTGCGGTCGACTCGAACGAGGACCTCGCGTCCTTCAGCCAGTACGGCGACAAGTGCGACGTCGCCTCGCCCGGCGTCGACGTGCTCTCGACGTGGACGGAGAGCACGAGCTACGGCCAGTACAACAAGATCAGCGGGACGTCGATGGCGTGCCCGAACGCCTCCGGTGTCGCCGCACTCGGGAAGGCGGCGGACCCCGACCTCGGCCCGAACGAACTGCGGAGTCGCCTGAAGCAGACGGCCGTCGACATCGGCCTCAGCGAGGAGAAGCAGGGTTCGGGCCGCGTCGACGCGAAGAACATCGTCGAAGCGGTCGACGGTGGGAACCAGGCACCGACGGTCTCCATCAACGCCTCCTCGACGACGGTCACGGCGGGCAAGGCCGTGGAGTTCGACGGCTCGGGCTCCAGCGACCCCGACGGCTCGATCACGTCCTACGACTGGGACTTCGACAACGGCGCGACCGCGACCGGCCCGAGCGCGACGTTCACGTTCGAGGACCCCGGTACGTACGACGTGACGCTCACCGTCACGGACGACGGCGGGAAGTCCGCGACGGACGCGATCGATGTGACCGTGGAGACGAAGGACCGGAACAGCCCGCCGACGGTGTCCATCGATGCGTCGTCCTCGACGGTCAAAGCGGGGCAGGAGGTCACGTTCGACGGCTCCGGATCCAGTGACGGCGACGGCTCCATCACGTCCTACCAGTGGGACTTCGGTGACGGGTCGACGGCGTCGGGCGTCTCCGCGACGCACGCGTTCTCGTCGGCCGGCGAGTACACTGTCTCGCTGACGGTGACGGACGACGATGGGACGTCTTCGACGGACTCCGTCGCTGTGACGGTCGAACCCGCCGACGACGGTGGGTCGTGTGGTGACACGTCGGCGACCTCGAGCGCGCAGAGTTCGTTGAGCGGCTGGTGGGACGACGCCTCGTTCACGTTCACGCCGGACCTCGACGACCCGTGCCAGGCGACGTTCACGCTCGACGGGCCGGCTCGCGCCGACTTCGACCTGTACCTCACGTTCGACGGGCGGACGCCGTCGACGTACGACTACGATGCACGTGCGATCACGTACGGCTCGGACGAACAGATCGTCGTCGACGACCTCGAGGGTGACCAGCAGTTCGGTATCCTCATCGACTCTTACAGCGGCGGTGGGAACTTCACGATCAGCGTCGACGAGATCGGGAAGTAATCGCTCGCTGACGCGGTTCGATCACTGCTCCTGGCGGGTCGGTCGCCGCTTCGGGCGGTTCGTTCTTTCGCGTTCCATGGTCGTTCAGCGGTTCGTTCTTTCGCGTTCTATGACAGTTCGGTGGTTCGTCGCGCGGGCCCCAACGAGTAGCTTTCTCGTTTTGGTTTCTAAAATCATCTACTATTGGTGTTAGTGTGATTATCTTCATGTTTAATGGGCCAAAACATTTATATAACTATTGGAAATTGCCATTGGTTATTTTACAAAATTTCCTCATATTCGAAAATGTTTAATATAACTTCTATTACTGGGCGTGTGTAGCATGGCAGACGATGGCATTCAACACCACGGTCGTAGAACCTTCCTGAAAGCAACCGGCGCGGCAGGCGCCGCCGCCGCCGTCTCCGGCATCACCGCAGCGACACCCGGCCGCAACCCCGGCCCGAAAGAAGACGAGGTCCTCGTCGGCGTCTCTGCCGGCAACGACCTCCGAAAGTCGGTCGAACAGCACGTCCCCGGCAACGCCGAGGTCGTCCACCAGAACGACACGCTCCGGTACGTCGCCGTGAAGTTCTCCGGCAACGACCGTGCTCGCGAGAACTTCAAGGACGCGATCGCGAAGAAAGACGGCATCAAGTACGCCGAGGACAACGCGACCCACGCCGCGCTCGCGACCCCCAACGACCCCAAGTTCGACCAGCAGTACGCACCCCAGCAGGTCGAATCCGACAGCGCCTGGGACACCACGTTCGGCGACTCCTCGGTCACGATCGCCGTCGTCGACACGGGCGCACAGTACGACCACCCCGACCTCGAGGGGAACTTCGAGTCCGACCCCGGCTACGACTTCGTCGACAACGACTCCGACCCGTACCCGGACGCGCCCAGCGACGAGTACCACGCCACCCACGTCTCTGGGTGTGCGGCCGCAGTGGTCGACAACGGCACGGGCGTCGCCGGCCAGGGTAACTCCTCGCTCATCAACGGCCGTGCGCTCGACGAGAACGGCTCCGGCTCGACCGGCGACATTGCCGACGCCGTCGAGTGGGCGGCCGACCAGGGCGCGGACGTCATAAACATGAGCCTCGGCGGCGGCGGGTACACGGACACGATGAAGAACGCCGTCAGCTACGCGACTGACAACGGCGCGCTCGTCATCGCGGCCGCCGGGAACGACGGCACGCAGGGCGTCTCCTATCCCGCGGCGTACAGCGAGTGCGTCGCCGTCTCGGCGGTCGACGACAGCGAGAACCTCGCGAGCTTCAGCCAGTACGGCGACGACGTCGAACTCTGTGCGCCCGGCGTCGACGTGCTCTCGACGACCACCGAAGCGCGCGGGAGCTACGAGAAGCTCTCGGGCACGTCGATGGCGTGTCCCGTCACGTCCGGCGTCGCCGGCCTCACGCTCGCGCAGTGGGACCTCGCGAACAACGAACTCCGCAGTCACCTGAAGAACACCGCCGAAGACATCGGGCTCACGAGCGACGAGCAAGGGAGCGGCCAGGTCGACGCGTACGCCGCGGTCACCACCGACCCCTCCGGTGACGACGGCGGCGACGGCGGCGACGGCGGCGACGGCGGCGACGGCTCCACGACGAGTTCGGCCTCCGGAACGCTCGACGGCTACTGGGACTACGACGACTACTCCTACGGCTGGAACTACTCCGCGCCGAGCCAGGTCGTCGTCGAACTCGACGGCCCGAGCGACGCCGACTTCGACCTCTACATCAACACCGGGACGACCGAGGCGGCGACGCCCAGCGACTACGACTACGCGTCGTACACGGCGGACAGCCAGGAGTCCATCACCATCGACAATCCCGACGACTCCACGGACATGCAGATCGACGTGGACTCCTATAGCGGGAGCGGCGACTACACGCTCACCGTGATCGAGTACGAATAACGGACGACGACAGCGTCGTTCGTTGCCGCGAGCGGCCGGCGGTCCTGGGTCCGTCGCCCGTTCTCCCTGTCGACACACCACTACGGGCGTCCGCGACCGCCTGCACGCCGACGCCCGAACCCAGACTGGCACGCGTGCACTGCGACGGGCGCGTGACCGGGTTGTCTCCTTCCCCGTCGCTCTCCTTTCTCGTCGTTCACAGATGTCCGTGGCGTCGCGAACCCGAGCGATTTAGGAACGGGCGCGTCGAAGCAGGCGGTCGTGGGCCTGTACGACCGCTATCTCGCGCTCCGCGTGCGGACGACGGACGCGGCCGTCCCCGAGCACGTCGCTCTCGTCATCACGGAACGCGACCTCCTCGAACAGGGCGCGTACGACACCCTCAGCGACTTCTTCGCGTGGGCGTTCGAGTACGGTGCCGTCGACGTCACCGTCTACGTGAGCGTCCTCGACCGCGCCGCCGCACCGACGCTCGCGCGCGAGTTCGAGGGCCTGAACGCACCGCGAGAGGTCGCGGTCCGAGAACCCGAGGACACGGAGCGCGCGGACGCCCCGATCACGATCAGTATCGGGCTCGGTGGCCGCCACGAGTTCACGGCCGCCATCCGGGATCTCGCGGGCGCCGTCGACGACGGCGACCTCGAACCCGAGGACATCGACGAGGCCGCCGTCGAGGACCGACTCGTCTTCCCGCACGACCCCGACCTCGTCATCAAGACCGGTGCGGAACGCCTCAGCGACTTCATGATCTGGCAGAGCGTGTACAGCGAACTCTACTTCACCGACGTCAACTGGCGGGACTTCCGCGAACGCGACTACCTCCGCGCGATACGGGAGTACCAGGACCGGAATCGACGATTCGGAGAATGAACTGACCGCACCAGCATACGGCGTTCGAACTGACCGCACCAGCATACGGCGTTCGAACTGACCGCACCAGCATACGGCGTTCGAACTGACCGCACCAGCATACGGCGTCCGAACTGACCGCACCAGCATACGGCGTCCGCGAGGACGCCGTTTCTGTGTTGCTGTGGCGTCTGCGGGCCGGTTCGGTGCTGTTGGACGCGCGGGGACGCCGTTTCTGTGTTGCTGTGGCGTCTGCGGGCCGGTTCGGTGCTGTTGGACGCGCGGGGACGTGTGTTGCTGTGGCGTCTGCGGAGCGGTTGGTTGCTGTCGGCGCACGACACGCGTCAGGGCGCCGTTTGTGTGTGGTTGTGGTGGTTGCGGTGTAGCGGACGACGGCTGTATGGCCTCCGTTTTCGGTGACGTGTCATCGGGAGTCGGGACGTTGTGCTTGTGGTCGATGTGGCGGATTGGGATGTCGGGCGATTCGATTCAGTTCTGGGGTACGAGGCGGTCGGTGACGACGTCGCTGTACCGCATGAGTGTCGTCCCGAGGATGCTCATGACGAGGACGTAGCCGACGGCGAACGCGGGTATCTCGGTTGCGAGTGCGCCGGTGCCGGCGGTGGTGGCGATGGCGGCGAGGACGAGCGAGAACTCGCCGCGAGCGACGAGGCTGACGGCGACGCGGCCCGAGCGCCGCTGGTCGAGGCCGTACGTGCGCCCGGCGTAGTAGGCGGTTGCGAGTTTGCTTGCGGTGGTTGCGATGACGGCGACGGCGAGCAGGGCGACGCCGGAGCGGAGGGCTGCGAGGTCGGTCTGGAGTCCGATGGCGAGGAAGAACACGGCGCCGAAGAGGTCGCGAGCGGGGGCGAGGACGCGCTCGATGCGTTCGACGTGCTCGGTCTCGCTGAACGCCATGCCGAGGAAGAACGCGGCGACGGCCTCGCTCACGCCGGCGGCGAGGCCGAGTGCGCCGAGGAGGACGACGGTGCCGAAGACGCTCAGGAGGAACTGTTCGTCGGATTCGTGCGTGTAGACGCGTTGTGCGATGGGGCCGCCGTAGCGTGCGAGCGCGAACAGGGCGAGGAGGAAGGCGAGTGCGACGCCGACCGATTGGACGGGGTCGCCGGTGCCGGTTGCGACGGCGGAGACGACCGCGAGGTAGACGGCGATCACGAGGTCTTCGAAGACGAGTACGCCCAGCACGGGTTCGGCTTCGGGGTCGGCGACCCAGCTGAGGTCGACGAGGCTCTTCGTGACGATGGCCGAGGAGGAGATGTAGACGATACCGGCGACGAACGCCGCTTCGAGGGGCGTGAATCCGAACGCGAGCGCGATGGCGACGCCGATGCCGGCGTTCACGACGAAGTCGACGGTGCCTGCGCGGAGGAACTCGCCGCGGCGCGCGAGCAGTCGGTCGACGCTGAACTCGAGGCCGATGAAGAAGAGGAGGAGGACGACGCCGAGTTCCGCGAACAGGTCGATGAACTCGTAGCGCTCCAGGAGCGGGACGGAGACGCCCGCTATCGTGGGTGCGTTCGGGCCGACGAGGATGCCGACGACGATGTACGCGGGGATGACGGACTGCCCGAATCGGTGTGCGAGGACGCCGACGACGGCGATGGCGGCGATCGCGAGCCCGGCCTGCAGGAGGAGCTCGGCCACGGCTATCCGCTGGTGACGAACGACTTCAGTTCGGCGTGCGCGTCGCGCGTGCCGAGTGCGACGAGGACGTCACCGGCGTCGATGTGGGTGTCAGCGTCCGGGTTCGAGATGGTGCTGGTTCCGCGCTGGATGGCGATGACGGACGCGCCAGTGGCGTCCCGGAGGCTCGAGTCCGCGAGCGTCGCGCCCGCGATCGACGACGTCTCGGGTACCGTCACCCACTGGATGATGGCGTCTCCGAGCGGGACGCTCGTGCTCGACAACTCGACGGGCTGGAAGTACGCACCACCCAGTACCGCGCCGAGCTGTCGGGCCTGTTCGCCGGTGAGATCCGCGACGCGCTCGCTGTCGGCCTCCGGGTCCTCGCGCACGAACAGCTCCCGGCGGCCGTCGTGGTGGATGAGGACGACGAGTCGCGCCTCGTCCCCGACCTCCAGTTCGAACTTCTGACCGACGCCAGGGACCTCGGTCTCGTAGACGGTCACGACTGGAAGCGCGTCCGCGAACGTAATCAATCCTCGTGGCGACCATCCCTCGGCCCCGCTAGCAGGCGCGTGGCTCGGCTGTGACGAATGGAAAGACCGATTGGGGCCCGTGCTGGCGTTTCCAGTATGACCGCCGACTTCTTCGAGCGCGTCGCCGACCGCATCGAGTCGACCGGGAGCGTGGTCTCCGTCGGTCTGGACCCGGATCCGGACCGTCTCCCGGCGTTCCTCGACGACCACGACTTGCCGCGGTGGGCGTTCAACCGCCGTATCATCGATGCCACTCACGAGCACGCGGCCGCCTTCAAGCCGAACGCGGCCTTTTACGAGGACCCGGATGGGTGGCGGGCGCTCGAGGAGACGGTCGCGTACGCTCATGGGAAGGACGTCCCCGTCCTCCTGGACGCGAAGCGCGCGGACATCGGGAACACGACGCGCCAGTACGCGCAGGTGCTCGACACCGTCGACGCCATCACGGTGAACCCCTACATGGGCCGTGACAGCCTCCAGCCGTTCCTCGACCACGCGGAGAAGGGCGTGTTCGTGCTCTGTCGCACGTCGAACGAGGGCGGCAAGCACATCCAGGACCACGAGCTCGCGGACGGCGGCACCGTCTACGAGCACGTCGCGCGGCTCGCGAGCACGTGGAACGAGCACGACAACGTCGGCCTCGTCGTCGGCGCGACCACGCCCGACGAACTCGAGTCCGTCCGCGAACTCGTCACCGACCTCCCCTTCCTCGTCCCCGGCGTCGGCGCACAGGGCGGGGACGCCGAAGCCGCCGTCGAGCACGGGCTCACCACGCGAGAGGGTCGGGACGTCGGTCTCGTGAACTCTTCGCGGGGCATCATCTTCGCCGGCGAGAAGGCAACGAGCGAGGAGGCGTACTTCCGTGCCGCCGGCGACGCCGCGAAACGCCTCAAGCGCCGACTCGACGAACACCGCTGACGGCGCTCGCCCGAACCCCAGCCGTCGGCCGATCACCGCTCGGGCACGAAGACTTTTGTTCACCGACCGATACGTGGAATGCATGGCGAACGTAGACGTCCACCTCTGGATCGGGGATCAAGACGACGTCGTCACGTACACCGTCGACGTCGACGACGGCGTGTTCGACACGCAGAAAGCGATCGACGAGGCCAGCGAGCGAGCGCAAGCCGACGGCTACGACGACGTGAACCTCAAGGAGATCGAGTCAGCGGAGTAGCGCCGTCGCGAGAACCAACCTGGCTACGTGCGTTCGGCGATGAAGTCGTCGAGCGCCTGCGCCGTCGGCGACTGGCGCGCACCCTCCGTACTCGCGGTGTACGCACCGGCGGCGTTCGCTCGCTCCAGCGCGACCTCGTAGCCGGCGCCGTCCAGGCGAGCCGCGACGAACGCCGCCGCGAACGCGTCGCCCGCACCGGTCGTGTCGACGGGCTCGATACCGAACCCCGGATGCTCGAAGTGCCCCTCGGGCGCGTGCACCTCTGCACCGGCCGCACCGTGCTTGAGGACGACCGTCTGGTTCGCGAACACCTCCTTCGGCGGGCCATCGAGCACTGCGTCGGCCTCGCGGTCGTTCAGGAAGACGACGTCCGCGTTCGCGAGCACCGCGTCGTAGTCGCGGTCCGCGAGCCGTCGCCCCGGGTCGACGCTCACCGGCACGCCCGCGTCGCTCGCGAGCGACGCGATGTGCGCCGCCGTATCCGGCCGCTGACTCGTCAAGTGCACGTGCGCCGCGTTCGTCACGAGCTCCGCGTCGACGTCAGCCGGACTCACCGCCTCGTTCGCGCCGTCGTTCCCCAGGACCGCCACCTCCCCGGACTCCTCGACGAGCAAGTACTTCACCGTCGACTCCGCGTCGGACACCCGGAGTAACCCCGACAGGTCCACGCCCGCGTCCTCCAGTTCGCGGGTCGCGAGCAGTCCGTTCTCGTCGTCGCCGACGCTCCCGACGACGCCCGTGGACACGTTCAACTGCGTCAGGTCGTACGCGACGTTCGCCGCCGACCCACCACCCGACGCGCGTTGATCGACGATGCGGGACTCGCCGTCGGGCTCGGGTAACCGGTCGACGCGGAGGGTGACGTCCCAGTTCACGTGCCCGGCGACCAGCACCTCCATCGCTCAGAGCACCCCGAGCGCGGCCTCCGCGATCGCGAACACCGTCTGGGACTGCTCGGTGACCGTGAACTGCAGGAGGTTGTACACGCCCGGCCCGAACCCGACCGCGGCGACGAACGCCAGCACGAGTCGCGCCCGCCCGGGCACCTCCTCGAGGTACTCGCGGAACGCTGCGACGATGACGAGCGCCAGGGCGACCTTCACGACGACGAACAACCACCCGGAGCCGACGTACGGTTGCGTCGGGAGGCCCGCGGAGAACTCGAGGATGAGCCGGGAGAGCGGCGTGCGCTCCCCGGCACCCAGGAGGTCGTACCCGAGCGCGGTCGACACGCCGTCGAGCGCGTGCGCGAACACCACGAACGCTCCCGTCCGCCCGGTGTACCGTGCGACGTCCGTGTACGTCAGACTCAACATGACCCACGCGAGCGCGGTGACGAGCGCCGCGACGATCGTCCCGAACACGGGATACACGGGATTGAACGCGTTCTGGTTGAATCCCGCGAGGAAGAGGAACACGATGAGCATCGACGCGAACCCACCCCCGAACACGCCGACGCCGTAGTAGATGTCGAACCCCTTCCGGATGGACGCGACGAACGTCATCAGGATCCAGACGAACCCGGCGAATATAGCGGTCGTCACGTACACCGTCACCGGCCCGAACAGCGGTTTGACGATGTCGGGGTACGCCGCCAGGTCCGGGTGATTCAGCAGGAACAGGACGGACCCGATCGCCATCCACGGCGCGAACGAGACGACCGTCCAGTCCGTCGTCGGCGGTCGGATCGCCCACAGTAGTGCCGCCACTCCGATGAGCGCGAGGAGGAGCGGCACGACGTACACCAACGACGGAATCGCGTAGACGCCACCAGCCATGTCATATCCTCCGCACGGGAAGTGGAAAGAAGGTTCCGGTCGCCACCCCCCGGGTTAGCTCGCTCGTGGTAGGGCTCGCTCACTCGTCCCAGGGCTCGCCGACGTCCGTCCCGAACAGTTCCCGCATCAGGGTCACGATGCTCTCAGGCGGGAACTGGCCGCGTTCGGTGACGATCGCGTCCACGTACCGCGGCGGCGTCACGTCGAACGCGGGGTTCTCCACGACGAGATCCGGGTCGTCCGCGTTCCCGCCCGTGATCGTCTCGCGATCGGCGTCGCTCAACACCTCCGTCTCGTCGCGGTTCTCGATCTCGACGGTGTGCCCCGTCAAGGTACCAGGATGGAGCTTGATCGTCTGCGCGGCGACCATGATGGGGACGCCGCGGTCGCGTGCGTTCACCGCGAGCCCGCTCGTCCCGATCTTGTTGATGACGCTCCCGTCCGCGGCGATGGAGTCAGCACCGACGAGGACGTGGTCGACGCGGTCGAGGTACCGACGTGCGGCGTTGTCGACGACGAGCGTCACCGGAACGCCCCACTCGCGCAACTGTTCGGCCGTGATGTGGCCTTGCTTTCGCGGTCGCGTCTCCTTCACGACCGCCTCTATGTGCTTCCCCTGGTCGAGTGCCGCTTTCACGCACGACAACGCGTCCGTCGAGTGACAGTGCGTCATGACGACGTCGCCGTCCCGGAGCCGGTTCGCGCCGATGCGACCGAGGCGGTCCTGTGCGTCCGCGAGGTCTTCGCGGAACGTCCGCGCGCTCTCGACGATGCTCTCGCGCAACCCCTCGACGGTGTCGCCGTCCATGTCCCAGAGGACGTATCGGAGAGCGTTCGGAAGCGACACCGCCGTCGGCCGCGTCTCGTACAGGTGTCGAGCCGCCGCCCGCATCTCCGCGCGGAACGCCTCCGGGTCCGACGCCGACGACGACTCCGCTTGCGTCGCCAGCGCGTCCGCCGCCCCGTCCGCGATGGTCGCCGCACCCCTGATCTCCATCGACGCGATGTCAGCCGCGACCTCGTGGACGTCCGCGACGACGCGCTCGCTCGCTTGGTCGGTCATACCAATGCTCTCGACGCCACAGGACCGAAAACCCCGTGGTCCGCGACGGTCGCCCGCCGTCGACGCGGCCGTTCAGGGTCGCGGTGCGGCCTTCTGGAGCGCCGTCTCGGCGATGTTCGCGCCGTAGTCCGCACTCCGTGAGAGCGAGTCGATGACCAACCCGAGCGACTGTGCGGTCTGCGGGTCGCGCTCGCGGAGTAGGTCGTCGATGCGACGCGTGTGCTCGTCGATACCGAGGATGTCCTCGCGGGCGTCGTTCGCCAGTTGCGTCGCCTCGTCGGCGTCCTCCTCGAACAGCGCGTCCATCGCGCGGTCCACGATCGTCGCCGCGTCGTCGTGCAACGCCTGGAACGCCTCCCCGACCTCGTCGTCGACGGCATCGAGGTCGAGCGCGAGGTTCCCGATCTTCGCCGCGTGGTCCGCGATGCGCTCCAGCTGGCGCGCACTCGAGTGATAGTCGAAGCACTCCTCGCGACTCACGCCCAACTCCTCGGCGGCACGCGGCGACCGGAGCGTCGACCGGAAGATCCGCGACACGACGAACCAGAGCCGGTCGACGTCCTCGTCGCGCTCCACGACGTCCCGCGCCACGTCGTCGTCGTCCTCCGCGAGCGCCGTCACCGCGTCCTCCAGCATCGACTGCGCGATGAGCCGCATCCGCGTCACCGCATTGTGGATGCTCAACTCCGAGGAATCGAGCAAGTCCTGGATGACGACGCTACCTCCCGTCTCTTCGAGGACCTCCACGCCGACGAGGCCCTGCGTCGCCTCCCGGATTGCGCGTCGCTGGTCGGTCGTGATGCGTTGAGCCTCCAGCGAGATGACGTCGAACCCCGACACGTACATCGTCATCACTGCTCGCGTCAACCGCTCGCCCTCGAGGTTCGAGACGTCGAGCATCCCGCGCGTCCGCTGCGTCTCGCTCGTGGGCGTCAACAGCAAGGAGTCGTCCTCGGGATAGAACTCCACGGTCGTTCCTGCGGACACCCCGTTCTCCGTCGCCCAGTCCTTCGGTAGCGACACCGTGAACGTCGACCCCCCCGTGACCTGGACCTTGCGCGTCTCCATACCGCCCCCTATCGACGGGGAGAATATAAAACCGACTATCCATATATATCATCACGCTCGACTCTCGAGGACAGTCGCGAGGACGCCACAAATCGTCACCTATGGACGTCTCGGTCGACGACAACCGTTCCAGTAGGACGCCAACGTACCCGCGTCACTCCCGAACGTACGTGGTACTATATAGCACTCTTCTGGTGTACAGTCCTCGCAGTAATCGGACCACGATGGACGAACCTTTTTAAACAGCGCCGGAGAGACGTTCGACCATGCCGCGCGAAACCTACCAGGACCAACTCGAGGAACTCCGCGAGGACGTCCTATACATGAGCGAACTCGTCCTCGACCGCCTCCAGGATGCCTTCGTCGCCCTCGAATCCAAGGACTACGAGCAAGCCCAGGCCGTCATCAAGGGCGACGGGGAGGTCAACCAGCGCTATCTCGACCTCGAGAAGCAATGCATCGACCTCATCGCACTCCAGCAACCCGTCGCCAGCGACCTGCGGTTCATCGCCGCATCCTTCAAGATCATCACCGACCTCGAACGCATCGGCGACCTCGCCGTCAACCTCGCCGAATACACGCTCGACGCCGACCGCGACGTCTTCCCCGAAGTCGACGTGCAAGCGATCGGCGACATCACCGCCGAGATGGTCGCCGACGCCATGAGCGCGTACGAGCGCGAAGCCACCGACGAATGCCGAGAGATCGCCGCGCGCGACGACGACCTCGACGAACTCTGTCAGGACGCCAGCCAGATGGTCGTCCGCGACCTCATCGAGACCGAACTCGAAGACGGCGCCAACGTCGAGACGCTCATGGCGGACGTCTCGCGACTCCTCCTCACCATCCGCGACCTCGAACGCGTCGGCGACCACGCCGTCAACATCGCGGCCCGCACCCTCTACATGGTCGAGAACGACGACGAACTCATCTACTGAAATCGACTCGCTCGCACTGAAACCGACTCGCTCGCACTGGAGAACTACTCGTTCGCGCTGAACCGCCAGGGTTCGCCGTCCTCGCCCTGCTCCACGCCCGGAAGCTGACCGAGTCGCGGCGCGACCATCCCCCACCACGCCTCCTCAGAATCGTACCCGGCGGCGTGCGTCGCGTACACCGCGTCGACGATACTGGACGCCTCGAGCGCCCCCGCTTCGCGCAAGTGCTCGAACGCCGCACGGACCGCGTCCCGACGCCACGACTGCATCATCTCGCTCGCACCCGGTACGTCCATCCCCGCGAGCGCCTCGTCGACGCGCGCCGCCAGGTCGACGGTCGCGTCCGGCTCGGGTCGATACCAGACGTCGAGCGCGCTCGCACGTCCCTTCACCTGTCGATGCGCGAGCTCGCCGTCCTCGACGAGCTCCCGGAGGGCGTCCCGCGCCGTCCCCACCGGCACCCCAAGTTCTTCGGCGACCTCGTTCGCACTCACCGGGTCGTTCGCCGGCACCGCCGACCGCGCCGCCGCGGTCGGTGCGCCAGACAGCACCGCACCGCCGGCGTGCTCTCGCTCGCTCATGGTAGACACGACACACGCCACACGGATTATTTTTTCCCATGATATACTGTATAAATACACGAACGCACCTTAGCGGTCGGAGTTCTGAAATTTCGACCGTGACAAGCTTTAGGTAGCCCCCGGGCGTCGCAATCGCGCATGGTCGACCTCTCCTCGTGTTACTTCTGCGGGGCGGCGATGGACGTCTCCCTCCGGGAGTACCCCGTCGTTCCCGACGCGCTCGCACCGACAGCCCAACAGCAGGAAACCGTCGTCCTCTGTGGGACGTGCCAGCGGAAGCTCGGTCGCATCCTCGAACCGGTCACCGCGGTCGCGACCGCCGACCGCACGAACGCCACCACGAACCCGGCGCGTGCGGCCGACGTCGACCCCGACGGCGTCGTCACGCCCGCCGAACCCGACCGCGACGACGACGCGGCCGACGGCACCGACGACGACCCCGCCGTTCCCACCGGCCTCCTCGACGCCGTCAGCGACTCGACGACCGACGACTCAGCGACTGCCGACGACTCATCGACTGCCGAGGACACCGCCGACGCGGACGACGCCGACGACGGCACGCCGTTCGAAGTGGACGACACCGCCTCCGTCTTCGACGACGACGACACCACCACCGACGGACAGGACAGCATCTTCGCCGACGGCACCACCTCCATCCCCGACGCCGAGAACCCGCCGCGGACGAGAGACGGCACCGAACTCGGCGACGCCGTCTCCTTCAGCGACGACACCAACACCAGCGAGCGCGACGCCGAACGCACGACGGACAACGCCTCCAACGGCACGAACGCCTCCAACGGCACGAACGCCTCCAACGGCACGACCAACACCACCAGCACCACGAACGACGACCCCGACGTCGACCCACAGACGTACAACAAAGTCGTCCGCCTCCTCAAGAACCGCGACCTCCCAGTCTCCCGCGCCGAAATCGAAGACGTCGCCGGCAGCGCCTACGCCATCCCCGACCACGAATGCGAAGCCATCATCGACGCCGCCGTCACGCGCGGCCTCGTCGCCGAACGCGATGGCAACCTCGTCCACCCCGACGGCGTGTAACCACGACATATACGACCACTCACCGACCTCTCCCTCGCATCCACAATCAACCAAGTGGCGGGCTCCGAACGCCAGTCGCTCCACTCGCTGGCGCTCGCTGGCGCTCCCTCTTCCCGCTCGCTGGCGCTCGCGGGAACCGTAAACGGGTTCTCCGCCCGCCCCGGCCACGTTTCGTATGGACGAACCACTCGCTAGCGCTTCGTGGTTCGTCCGAGAAAGTGGCCGGGGCGGGCTCCGAACCCGCGATCTCCGCATGACCCAGGTTCGAGGCTCGGCGGGCCCCGAGGTCACACGTAAGCCTTCCAAGGCTGTGGTACCGCACCGAATCTCTGAAACCCTATGAGTGCGGCGCTATGTCCAGCTAAGCCACCCGGCCTCACGCAGTCGTAGTCCGCTCCGGGACTTGAACCTTCTCATGTTCATCGCCCCACGACAGCGGGTCCCAGTCCCGTGCAGGGGTGTCGACGGCCCCACGGATTTAAGCCGCCCACTCGTGAAAGAGGGGGCATGGACGTACCGGGTATCGTGCAGTCCGAGCTCGGCGGCGAAGACGTCGCCGCGAGCGTCTCACTCGGCGGCGAAGACAGTCTCTACGTCACACCGACGCGAACGATCGTGTATCACTCCGAGAGCCTACTGAGCGACGAATCCATCGACGAGTACCCGCACGACGCCGAACGCGTCACGCTCAACGAAGGGCGACGGAAGACCCGAATCACACTCACGTACAGCATCGACGGTGAACGCGACTTCACCGTCCCCTCCAGCGTCGCCGACGACGTCCTCCACCCGGTCCTGGCGGGCGTCCTCAACGGCACCGGCGTCACCGCACCCGGCGAAACCGTCGTGCAGACGTTCCGATTCAGCGAACTGACGCTCATCGTCACGAGCGAACGCCTCGTGAAACACGTCGGGAGCGCCGTCTGGGACGCCGACCACGAGGAGTACCACTTCGAGGACGTTACCCGCCTCGACTTCGAGGAGGGGAGCGTCGCCACCCAGATCGTCATCGAGGTGGACGGACGCCCGCAACGCATCAAGACGCCGAACGACCACGTCGCGGAAGTCCGCCAGCGCCTCACGCAAGCGCTGTTCGCGTACTACGACGTCGACTCGCTCGCCGCGTTCAACGAACTCGCGCCCAGCGACGAGGACCCCGCCGAATCGTCCGGTGGCGCCGTCGACTTCGGCGAAGGCGTCGACCCGCTCGGAGAGTCGGGGTCGGGGGACCGACCCGCGGACACCAGCGGCGACTCGTTCCTCGACGAGGCCGACGACGGCGAACCGCTCATGGGTGGTGGCGACGACGCCGACCGGCGCCCCGGTCAGGGCGACGCCAGCGGGAGCGAGGAACGCCGGCGTGCGGAACCCGCCGACGACTCGGCGGCTCGACGACGCGCCGAACCTGCCGACGAGCAAGGCGACGACCGGCGCGCGCAGCCGGCGTCGAACGCCACGGGCGGCACGGACGCAGGCACAGCGGGTGCAGGTGCGGACGCAAGCGCATCAGGTGCAGGCGCGGACGCAAGCGCATCAGGTGCAGGCGCGGACGCAAGCGCATCAGGTGCAGGCGCGGACGCAAGCACGACGGGGTCCGGCGCCGGCACGCCGGGCGCTGACGCGACAGCGACCGACGTGACGGAGTCGAACGGGGCGAGTGGACAGACTACTGGCGGCGGACAGGCCGCTGGCGACGACCGAGCGCAGGCGGCGGACGCCGACGGCGCGGACGCCACGCCCGACGCGGACACCGGCGACTCCGGAGCGGAGACGGCAGAGCAGGGCGAGTTCGAAGCGGCCGGGTTCGAGCCCGCGACGGCGTCGAGCGTCGACGCGGCGGAACTCGAGGAACGCCTCGAATCGCTCGAGGAGCGCGTCGAAGCCCAGAACCAGTTACTCGAACGCCAGCAGGCGCTCATCCAGCAACTCATCGAGGAACTCCGCGAGCGGAACTGACAGCTAGTCGTCGCGCCCCGTCACTTTCCTGACGCACTCCGAGCCGAACGGCCCGAGTTCGCCGGCGTCCAGTTGCACGAAGTGCCCCGTCGAGAGACCGGTGCCGCAGCGCCGGCAGTCGTAGTCGCCGTCGCGCCGCACCACGTCCGTCGTCTGGGAGACGTACTCGCTCCCGGTCGTCCGCAACACGCCGTCCTCGCGCTCGACGACCCCGCGCTTCTCGGCGGTGTCGAGTATCTCGCGGACGACCGTCGGTGCCGTACTCACCGCTTCGACGCGGTCCATCGCGTCGGCGAGCGACAACTCGGGGTCCTCGGCTTTCGCGAGCAACTCCACGCCGACCTCGATTGGGTCGTCGTCCGTGCCGCCAGCGGCGGGCGTGGACGCACTCGCCTCTGAGCGAGCGCTGGCGCCGGCGTCGTCGTCCTCGCCGCCGTCGTCGGTGCGAGCGCTGGCGCCGGCGTCGTCGCCCTCGCCATCGTCGCCCGATCCGGGGTCGCGCGCAGGCATCGTCTACTCGTGGTCGCGTGACTCTCAAAAGCCTTTGCGCGCATGCGACCGTCGGCCGTCGAGTGATTCCGCGCGGATGCGTTCGCGTGGTCGAGGGAAAGACGTTCATGCGACTAGGGGGTAACGTGGGGTGATGCATCGTCGCGCGCTGGTCGGGTTCGCGCTCCTCGCAACCGTCGCCATCGCGTCGCTCGCGGTGTCGCCCGCGGCGACGATGGAGGCACTGGACGCGCTCACCGCGGACCCGTTCCTGTTCGCGCTCGCGCTCGTCGCCTGCTACCTCCTTCGGCCTCTCGTCGCGTGGCCGACGACGGTCCTCGCGGTTGTCGTCGGGTACGGGTACGGCGTCGCACTCGGCATCCCGATCGGGCTCCTCGGCGCGGTCCTCACGTCGATGCCGATCTGGGCGGCCGGCCGGTACCTCGGCGACGGCGACGCGAACCCGCTCGCGTGGATCACTCCCGGCGAACGGTTCCTCGACGCCGCCAGCACGTACTTCGAGACCGCGGGCGACTTCCGGGGCGTTACCGCCGCCCGCCTCGCACCACTCCCCGCGGACGCCGTCACCGCGACCGCCGCGATGACGGGCGTCTCCCTCCCGGCGTTCGTCGCCGCGACGCTCGTCGGCGAACTCCCCTGGACGATCGCGGCCGTCCTCGTCGGAAGCTCGCTCTCCTCACTCACCACCGACGGCATGGGCGCGGTCGACGCCCGCCTCGTCGTCGCACTCGCCATCGCCGCCACGCTCCTCCTCGCCGGCCCGTTCTATCGACGGATCGCTGTCGGCGAGTAGAGCGTAGCGAGGGTCCTCGCTCTCGCTATTCCTGCTGGAGATGAAACGTATCCGAGCAGTCCATGACGACGCCGTGGTTCGGGCAGACGTACTTGCAGTGACGGCGGTAGAGCGTCTGGTCGCACATCGGGCACGGTCGCCCGCCCGCTCGCTCTTCGCCCGTCGACTCCTCTGCGGTGGCGTCGTCGCTCATCGACTCGGACGTTCTCGCTCCGGGCGCTTAACGCCGTGGGTCCGCGAGCCGTCGACGGGAGGCCGAAGACGCCTCGTTGCCGGCCGCGACACGCCTTTCCGCGCTCGTCGCCAACGATTGGGTATGAACGCGTTCTCTTCGCTGAAGCGACTCCTCGGCGTCGACGCCGGCGATGTCGACGCGGCCGACGACGCTGACACCGACGGCGTCCGGCCGCAGGCTCTCGCCGGCGAACTCGTCGACGCATACCCCGACCACGACCTCGATTACACACCGACCGCCCTGCACGAACTCGACGACGTCGCGGTCGCCGTCACGGCCGACCTCGAAGCCGCGGCCGACGACGAGGCCGTCGAGACCGCGAACGAGAACGTCCGGCGCCTGGGCGCGTACCTCGGCGAGACGTTCGTTCGCGCGTACGACGGCGAGTGGACGTTCGACGACAGCGCCGGCTGGGTGGTCGAACTGCCCGCGACGCACGACGGACAGGCGCTCGTCCTCACCATCCCGAGCGTCCTCGGCGACGTCGTCGACGGCGACTCGTCGTTCGCGCTCGTCCACGACGTCTTCGCGAGCGAACTCGACGCGGACACGCCCGAGCTGGCGCCCGAGGACGACGACGAGCCCGGTTCGGACCCGCGGAACGAGCGGTCGCCGAAGGCGGTCGTCGACGCGTTCGACGCCGCCGCGAGCGAACTCGCGGCCGAACACGAACGGCTGGACTTCACGCCCGCGTCGCTGGGGGCGCTCGACGAGGTGGCGCGCGCCGACCGCGAGCACGACACTGAGGCCTACGACCCGGAGACGAACGACCTCGCGTTCGAGGTCGGTGGACACACCGACGCCGTCGCCGGGTACTTCGCGGCCGTCATTCGAACGCACCACACCGCCGAATACCGCGGCGAACTCGCGGAGACGCTCGTCGTCGACGGCGCCACCCGGAGCGCTCGCCTGGAACCACGCACGCTCGCCGCCGCCGCGGCCGCCGACGAAACCAGCTTCGAGGCGCTCTACGACGGACTCCGCGAGGACCTCGGGCTCGGTAGCGCCGGGCACGACTGACCGCCCGAACGACCGTTCTTCGCCGATTCAGACCTTCACGAGGACTTTCACGGCGTCGCGTTCGTCCATCGCCCGGTAGCCCTCCGGCACGCCGTCGAGGTCGACGGTCTTCGTGAACACCGGCGACGGATCGAGCGTCCCCTGGAGGACGTCCGCCATCAACTCCTCGACGTACTTCCGGACGGGTGCCACCCCACCCTCGAGGCCGACGTTCTTCGAGAACGCGGTGTCGAGGAACGCCGCCTCGTCGACGCCAGCGGGAACGCCGACGTACCCGACGGTGCCGCCCGGACGCGCCACCTCGACCGCGGTGTTCCACGACGACTCCGCGCCCACGCATTCGAGGACGTGGTTCGCGCCACCGTTCGTGACGTCGAGCACCGCCTCGACCGCTTCCTCGCCGCGTGCACTCACCGTCTCCGTCGCACCGAACTCGGCGGCGAGCTCGAGTCGGTCCTCGTGGTGGCCCATCGCGACGATGCGTTCCGCACCGAGTCGTTGCGCCGCGAGCACGCCACAGAGCCCGACCGCGCCGTCGCCGACGACGACCGCGGTATCGCCCGGCCCGACGCCAGCGCTCACCGCCGCGTGATGGCCCGTGCACATGACGTCCGTCAACGGAAGCAGCGATTCGAGGACGGTCTCGTCGTCCGCGTACCGGTCGGGCACGCGCACGAGCGTCCCGTCCGCGAACGGACACCGCACCATCTCGCCCTGCGCCCCGTCGTGCTCGCCCGCCCACCCAACGTCCTCGACGCAGGACGTGAACAGGCCCTTCCGGCAGAACTCGCACTCCCCGCAACTGATGGCGAACGGCGCAAGCACCCGATCTCCAGGCTGGACGCTCCGAACGTCCTCGCCGACCGCTTCCACGACCCCCATCGGCTCGTGTCCGACGCGACCCGGTGTCGGGTACTCGCGCTCACCGCGATAGAACCAGAGGTCCGACCCACAGACCGCCGTATGCGTGATGCGGACGACCGCGTCCGTCGACGCCTCCAGCTCGGGATCTGGAACTGTCTCGATGCGTACGTCGCGTTCGCCGTGGAAGACGGCAGCGTCCATACGCGACGATTACGGCGCCGTCGAGAAAAAACCGCGAATCGTGGCGAGTTCTACCTCAGCACTCCGACCAGCCACAGGACTCGCAGGTCTTGCAGCCTTCCGTGTACGCGAGCGACATACTCCCGCATTCGGGGCATTCGGGGCTCTCCCCGGCCGCGATGAGGTCGTCGACCGCGTCACTCGTCTGCTCGGCTTCGGCCTGCGGTTCACCCGCCGGCGGTCCGGCGCTCGGCGTCTCCGCCGTCGCCGACCCGCCGTCGGGCTCGGGCGCGGACGCGTCGTCGCCAGCCGCTTCTTCGAGCGTCGCCTGCGCCGGATACGGCTTGTCGATCTCGTCGTCGAGATAGCGCCGCATCGCGGTACCGATGGCGTCCGGGATGGACTGGATCTGCTCGCCCTTGTCCCACGCCACCTTCGGACTCCGCGTCCCGCAGAGTTCGTCGACGATCTCGTCGGGGTCGACGCCCGCCTGGAGCGCCGTCGAGACGACCTTCCCCATCGACTCCGTGAAGGAGTTCGTGAACCCACCGGAGTGGCCGATGTTCGCGAACACCTCGAACGGCTCGCCAGTCTGGGGGTCCTCGTTGATGGTGACGTAGAGCTTGCCATAGCCCGTCTTCACGCGCTGGGAGATACCGCTGAGTGCGGCGGGGCGTTCGCGCTTCCGGCGCACGTCCCCGTCCACTTCCGCGAGCAAGTTCGAGACCTCCTCGCCGAGAGCGGCCTGGACGTCCTCGTTGTCGAGGAAGGACTCCATCCCGCCGAAGACCTCCTGGATCTGCTCGACGAGGGCCGCCGCGGCCTCGCTCTCGTCCGCGAACTCCTTGTTGTCCGCGCGCGTCGTCAGCACCTGCTTGCTACGAGTACCGTCCCGGTACACGGTGACGCCCTTCCCGCCGTTCTCGTAGATGTAGCGGTACACCTCGTCCATGTCCTCGGGGGTGGCGTCGTTCGGGAAGTTACACGTCTTCGAGATGGCGGAGTCGACGCCGTCCTGGCACGCCGTCTGGACCGCCGCGTGATCCTTCCCCTCCAGGTCGGAGGTCACGACGAACAGTTCGCCGATCGCGTCCGGGACCGTCTCCAGTCCGTCCACGCCATCGAACTCGTTCGCCGCCATCTGCTCCTGGGCTTCTGCCTTCACCGCGTCGACGTCCAGGTCGTTCGCCTCCAGGACGCGCAGGAAGTAGTCGTCGAACTCGACGAGCATCTCGTCGCCCTGCACGTCGTCGCTGACGTTCTTGTAGTACGCGACGTTGTAGATCGGTTCGCACCCACCGGTGGTGTTCCCGACCATGCTCGTCGTCCCCGTCGGTGCGATGGTCGTCGTGTTGTGGTTCCGAATCGGGAAGCCGTCCACCCATTCCTCGGCGTCCAGTCCGGTGTGGTGCTCGAACCACTCCGCGTACTCGGTCGGGTTCGCGTACTTCGAATCCTCGAAGTCGGCGAAGCTCCCGCGTTCTTCGGCGAGTTCGTGACTCGTCCACTTCGAGCCGTGATTGATGTGCGTCATCAGCTGGCTCGCGACCTCGTTCGAGACCTCGTCGCCGTACGACATCCCGAGCTGGATGTAGAGCTGCGCGAGCCCCATGACGCCCAGGCCGATCTTCCGCATCTGGCGGACCTTCTCCTCGATCTTCGGCACCGGGAAGTCCGACATGGTGACGACGTTCTCGAGGAATCGCGTGCCGAGCTCGATGCGGCGGTCGAACTCCTCGAAGTCCATCGCTTCCTCCAGGAACGCGTCCACCGCGCTCTCGAGGTCCGCGTACTCGTCGCCGTGCTCGTCGTGCCAGACGCGCCAGTCCGGCGCGTCCGTGTCCGCGAGCGTCGAGAGATTGATGTGCCCGAGGTTACACGCCTCGTACTCTTCGAGCGGCTGCTCACCGCAAGGATTTGTTGCTAATATTGAATGTTCGGGGTGCTTATCTGTATCGAAGGAGTGCGTCTTGTTGACGCGTTCGAGGTAGATGACACCGGGTTCGCCGTTCTCGTGCGCGCCCTCGATGATGTCGTCCCAGACGGCCTGGGCCGGAATCGAGAGTTCCTCGCCGACCTCGACGTGCTCGCCGAGCCCGAACATGTCGTAGAGCTCCTTCGTCTCCGCGGTCGCGACGTGCGGGTCGCCGGTGCGGGGGTTCGTGAACGTGAACTCCTCGTCGGCTTCGAGGGCGTCCATGAAGTCGTCGGTGATACCGACGCTGATGTTGAAGTTCGAGAGGTGGCCTTCGACGGCGTTCCGGAGGTGCTTGGGGACCTTCCCGTCGTCGTCGATGAGTTCGCGGGCTTCGTCGAGTGCGTCCGCGAACGAGTTGTGCGTGTAGTCGTCCGGGTCGTTCAGCCGCAGACTGTGTGCGAGACTGACGTCCTTGTTCTTCGCGTGGATGAACTGGATGACGTCAGGGTGACTGATGCGCATCACGCCCATCTGTGCGCCGCGACGCGCCCCGCCCTGGGCGATCGTCTCGCACATCTGGTCGTACGTTCGCATGAACGTGATCGGGCCGGAGGCGATGCCGCCGGTGGAGCCGACGGGGTCGCCGTACGGCCGGAGCCGCCAGAACGCGTACCCCATGCCGCCGCCGGACTGGAACACCTGCGCCGCCTCCTTGGCGGTCTGGTGGATGTCGTCGATGTCGTCCTCGGGCGAGTCGACGAAGCACGCCGACAGCTGCTGGAGTTCGTCGCCGGCGTTCATGAGCGTCGGCGAGTTCGGCATGAACGAGAGCTGTTCCATGGCGTCCTGGAACTCCTCTGCCTTCGACTGGACGTGCTCGCGCACGCCGTCGGGGAGTTCCGGGACGACGGTATCGTACGCGAACTTGTTGACGTTGTACACCGAGAGCTCGGTGGACGTGTCGTCGTCGACGGTCGTGCCCTTCCCGAACACTTCCTCGGCGAGTTCGTCGCGACGCGGATGATCGGGCTTGAGCTGGTCGGGCGTCACCGTCACCGACGTGTCGCGGTTGTCGGCCTCGTAGACGGCTTCGGCGAGGGCGATGTTCTTCGCGACGCGCTCGAAGAGGTCCTCCTGTTCCTCGATGCGGTCGCCGTTCGCGTCCTTCCGGAGGTACCGCGCCGGCAGGATGTTGTGATATGCGTTCCCGGTGAGGCGCTCCTCGAGCGTATCTCCCTCGGTTCGCTTGATCGGGAGCTCGACCTCGTCCGCTCCGACGTTCGACCGACTCATGCCGCCCCCTCCCCGCCCGCAACCCGGGGCTGGCTGGCGTTTTTGGCTACTGTAGATGGTGTCATCTGCATTGTTCGAGACGAAGGTTTGGTACACGCGAGGGTATCATAAATGGTCGGATTTCTACCCTGGTTGTGGTACGACAACTGCGATTTAATTACGGTGCCGTTGCTACGAGGCACTCCTAATCACGTCTACCGTACCCAACGGGTCGAACGCATTTGAACCCTCCCAAACCGGAGTGGAAGTGAACGCTGACGAGCATGCGCTCGCGGCCGCCGCCTCGAAAGCGACCGACGTACGTTCCCCACAGACTTATGCCCAGTACGGGTCACCAATCGAGTATGATTCCACTGCAAGCGTTCTTCGGGTTCGAAGGTCCGGCGCTGGCGTTGCTCGCCGTCACCGTCGCTGTCGTGCTCTTCCTCCTGCTGAAGGTCGCGGTCGCGATCGCCATCCGCGTCGGCATCGTCGCCGCCGTCGTCTTCGGCATCCTGTTCGTACTCAACGTCCTGTTCGACTTCAACCCGCTCGGGCTCCCGGGGGCCACGTTCGTCGACGCGACCCAGTTCCTCCTATAGCGCCAGTCAGGCGTTCTAGCGCGGTTCAGGCGTTGTGGTCGTCGACGAGGTCGAGGAAGTTGTCGACGACGTCGTGCCCGCACCCCGTGAGCACTGACTCCGGGTGGAACTGCACGCAGTAGATCGGGTGCTCGCGGTGGCGGACGCCCATGACGAGCGAGTTCCCGCTGGCGTCGAGGCCGCCAGGTGAGTCGCCGCCGTCGGTGGCGACGTCGCTCCCGCTCGCGGCCTCGACGGTGTGGTCGGTGGTCGCGGTGACGTCGAAGCACTCGGGGACGTCGCTCGCGACGAGCGAGTGATAGCGTCCCGCCGAGAACCCCTGGTCGAGGCCGGCGTACACGCCCCGGCCGTCGTGCTCGACGGGCCAGGCCTTCCCGTGCACCGGCTCGGGCGCCCGCCCGATGGTGCCACCGTACGCGTACACCGCCGCTTCGAGTCCGAGACAGACGCCGAGCGTCGGTACGTCAACGGCGACGTCCTCGAAGACGTCCATCGTGATACCGACGTCGCGCTCGTTCTTCGGGTGCCCCGGCCCCGGCGACACCACGATCGCGTCCGGGTCGAACGCACGGATCTCATCGACGCTCGCCGTGTTCCGGACGACCTTCACGGTCGCCTCGCCCCGCGACGCCAGCAGCGACGACTCGACGTACTCCACGAGATTGTACGTGAACGAATCGAAGTTGTCGACGAACAGGACCCTCATCGCGACACCTCCGGCTCCTCGGCGGCCCGCTCGTCTTCCTCGGAGTCGACGAGCGCGCCGCCGTTCTCCTCTATCCGTTCCAGCGCGTCGAGCACGCCCCGCATCTTCTGTTCGGTCTCGTCGTACTCGCTCGCCGGGTCGCTGTCCGCGACGATGCCCGCGCCCGCCCGCACCGTCACGCGATCGCGGTCGCCCTCGTCCTCCACCGTCGCGGTCCGGATGACGATGGCGACGTCCGCGTCGCCAGTCCACGAGTAGTAGCCGACGCCGCCGCCGTAAGCCCCCCGGGGTTCGTCCTCGAGGTCGTCGACGACCTCCATCGCACGGATCTTCGGCGCGCCCGAGAGCGTGCCAGCCGGGAAGCTCGCCCGCGTCGCATCGAACGCGTCCGCGTCGGGCGCGAGTTCGCCCGTGACCGTCGACTCGATGTGCTGGACGTGACTGTACTTCAGGACGTTCATGAACTCCTCGACGCGGACGCTCCCCGACGTCGACACCCGGCGGACGTCGTTCCTGGCGAGGTCGACGAGCATCGTGTGCTCGGCGCGCTCCTTCGCGTCCGCGAGGAGTTCACCGGCGAGCGCGCGGTCCTCGACGGGACTGTTCCCGCGCTCGCACGTCCCCGCGATGGGGTTCGCGACCACCTCGTCGTCCCGCACGGAGACGAGCGTCTCCGGGCTCGCCCCGACGACGTCCAGGTCGCCGTGCCCGAGCAGGTACATGTACGGCGACGGGTTCACCTCGCGCAGGGACTCGTACAGGCCGAGCGCGTCGACGTCGCCCTCGAGTTCCCTGGTGCGAGAGAGTACGGCCTGGTAGACGTCGCCGTCGAGGACGTGCTCTTTCGCGCGCTCCACCGCCGCTTCGTAGCTCTCCTTCGACCCGGCTCTCGCGCGCTCGCGCTCGAACCCACCGGTTGCCAGGTCGTCCGCGCCCGCGAGGCACTCGCGGACGCGTTCGGCTTCGGCGGACAGCACGTCGTGGACGACCGCGGCGTCCTCCTGCTCGCCGAGCACGGGCGTGAACACGAGTTCCAGGGTGTCCTCTACGTCGTCGAACACGAGCGTCTTCGTCGACAGCACGAACTGGGCGTCCGGGAACCTCGAGTCCGGACGCTCCACGCCGACCTCGTCGAGGAACGTGTCGTACACGGCGTCGTAGCCGAGGAATCCGACGAGGCCGCCCTGGAGGTGCTGGCGGTCGCCGCGCGGGAACCCCGCGGTCTGGGCGTCCGGCATCGCCGCCCGCAGGCGGTCGAAGACGTCGGTCTTCGCGGGGTCCGCGTCCGCGAGTTCGCTCTCGGGGTCGACGAGTTCGGCGTAGCGTTCGCTCCCGAGGACGTCCACGTCGACGTCGCTCTCCGTTATCGTCACGACCGCCGCCGGGTCGTACCCGACGAACGAGTAGCGTGCGTGCCGGCTCGCGCCGTCGTCGTCCGCCGCCGCTGGCCGGAACGCGCCTGCGGGGTCGCTCGAGGCGACCTTCTCCGCGCTCTCCAGCAGGTACGCGTAGTCGCCGTCCGAACCCGGCGGGTCGGCGGTGCGGCCGGTGAGGGCGGCGTACGCCGCGAGCGGCGTCACGTCCACGTCCAGTTCGACGCTCGCGCGGACGACCGCCGGGCCGCCGTCGTCGAGCGCGTGCTCGGCGAGCGTCGCGAACGACGCCCGGTCGGGTTCAAGGACCGGCGCGTCGACGTCAGCGTCCGGGTCGCTCACGCCTGAAGCACCTCGTCGGAGCGTGCGGTCGTCGCCGAGTCGACGAACCGTCGGACGCTCTCGTGGTCCTTCACGCCGCCGCTGGCCTCCACGCCGCTCGCGACGTCCACGCCGAAGGGACCGACGGTCGCGACCGCGTCCGCGACGTTCTCCGGCGTCAACCCACCGGCGAGCACGACCGGGGCGTCGAGGTCCGCGACCGCGTCGCGCGTGCGCTCCCAGTCGTGGGTCTCGCCGGTGCCGCCACCGCCGTCGTCGTCCGCGGAGTCCACGAGGAGGCCGTCGACGACGTCGACGTACCGCTTCGCGTTCTCGACGTCGTCCGCGTCGACGACCTTCAGGACGCGTGCGTTCACTCGCGACCGCAGGTACGCGACGTCGCCCGGCGACAGGTCGCCGTGACACTGCACGGCGTCGGGGTCGACCGTCTCGACGAGGTCCACCGCTCGCTGCGGGGCGGCCGGCATCGTCACGAGCACCGTCGTCACGAACGGCGGGACGCGCCCGACGAGTGCCGCCGCACGCTCCGGGTCGACCTCGCGGGGCGTGTCCACGGGGACGTCCACGACGAACCCGACCGCGTCGGCGCCCGCGTCGACGGCCACGTCGACGTCCGCCTCGCGCGTGAGTCCACAGATCTTCGCTCGCGTCATCGCTACTCCGCGCCCGCCTCGGGCGTGGCCGTGGTCGTCGACGACCGGAGGTCGTCGAGTTTCGCCGCCGCGGCCCCGGACTCGACGGCCTCCCGGGCCGCGTCGACGCCGTCGGTGAGCGAGTCGGCTTGCCCGGCGACGTAGATGGCGGCGCCCGCGTTCGCGAGGATGATGTCGCGCTTGGGGCCCGTGACGGTGCCTTCGAGGATGCCGGTCATGTCGGCGGCGTTCTCCGTCGGCGATCCGCCCGCGACGTCGCTGACGGGTGCGCGTTCGAGGCCGAGGTCCTCTGGGGTGAGCGTGTACTCGGTGATCTCGTCGCCGTCGACCTCGGCGACGACGGTCTCGTCGTGGATGGCGATCTCGTCCATCCCGGAGCCGTGGACGACGAGTGCGCGCTCGACGTCCATGCGTGCGAGCGCTCTCGCGAGCACGGGCACGAGGTCGGGGTCGTAGACGCCGACGACCTGCGCGTTCGCGCCGGCGGGGTTCGTGAGTGGTCCGAGGACGTTGAACACCGTCCGCATCCCGAGTTCCTGGCGTGGGCCGATGACGGCCTTCATCGCGGGGTGGAAGACGGTCGCGAGCATGAAGCCGACGCCGTCGGCCTCGATCTGGTCCGCGACGGCGGGCGGTTCGGCGTCGACGTCGACGCCGGCTTCTTCGAGGACGTCGGCGCTCCCGGAGTTCGAGGAGACGGAGTAGTTGCCGTGTTTGGCGACGGGGACGCCGGCGCCGGCGGCGACCATCGCGCTCGTGGTGGAGACGTTGATGGTGTCGTAGTCGTCGCCGCCGGTGCCGCAGGTGTCGACGAGCGGGGCGCGCTCGGGGTCGATGGTTCGGGCGGCGTCGCGCATGCCTTCTGCGAACCCGGCGATCTCGGCTTCGGTCTCGCCCTTCGCGCGGAGTGCGGAGAGGAGCGCGCCGATCTGTGCTTCGGTGGCGTCCTCGAACACCGCGGTGGCGGCGTCGCGGGCCTGGTCCTGTGTGAGGTCGTTGCCGTCTGTCACGCGCTCGATGTAGTCCTTCATTGTATGTCACTGATGAACGGATTCGTCTTATGGTGTACAAATCAGTACATTCACTTAAGGGTGTCGGGGTCGGAGACCCCAACGTGCCGAGCGAAGCACGCGCCGCCCACCCAACGTCGCCCGAGCGTTCAAGTACGGTGGGGCGGCCAGGGTCGGCGTCATGTTCGACCACGCGCTCTCTCGACGCACAGTCCTCGCACACGCCGGTACCGCCATCGCCGCGAGCGCCGGCGGACTCGGGCTCGCGGACCTGGACGGAGAATCGACACGGGAAGCATCCAGCGACGCCACCGACGACGACGACTGCGAACACGCCCACGTCGTCCCCGACGTCGCGGTCGTCGGTGGACGCCCGACGGGCGAGGACGCGAGCGGTGTCGGCGCGGACGCGGACGCGGACTACGTCGTCCGCGCTGGCGACGCGGTGACGTTCGACGCGAGCGGTACCGAAGCCGACGTCGCCCCGGAGTCGTTCGCGTGGACGCTCGCGGGCGAGCACGCCGACGGCGAGCGCGTCCATCACGCGTTCGAGCGCGGCGGTGGCGTCGCTCGCGTCACGCTCACCGTCACCGACAACCTGGGTCGGTCGGCGGCGACGAGCGTCGCGGTCGCGGTGGAGTCTCGCGATCGCTACAATCGTGCGCCGACGCCGATCCACGACGTGTCGCCGACGCGGACGTACGACGACGGCTACATCGCGACCGTCGGTGAGCGCCTGACGTTCGACGCACGCGAGTCGACGGACCCGGACGGCGACGTCGTCGAGTACGAGTGGGCGTTCCGCCGCGGCGTCGAGGAGGGCGCGGTCGTCGAGCGCGCGTTCCGACGGACGGGGAACTACGAGGTGACGCTCACCGTCACCGACGACGACGGTGCGACCGAATCCGTCGACGTTCCCATCCACGTCACGCGATAACGAGGATTCACCACACGGCGCCCGATTCGAAACCCTTTTTTAACATCCCGAGCAACGAACGAGTGCAGAGGAGGACCGCACCACCGAGGGTTGGTGGTCTAGTTGGTTATGACACCTCCTTGACATGGAGGAGGCCGGCGGTTCAAATCCGCCCCAACCCACTTTCTCGCGGCACAAGACGACGAGCGTAGCGAGGAGTCCGTGGCGTGAGAAATGGTTCTGTGCGGATTTGAACCCTGGCAGTCGCGCGCAGCGAACGGAGTGAGCGAGCACGTCTGCCTTCGGTTCAAATCCGCCCTGCATTGTACCTGTTCGTCCGTGTTGACGAGCGATAGCGAGGGGTGATTCACAGCAACCCGTTCCCCGATGTGATTCGGTTCGGGTGCGTGGAGAGTGCGATCTGCCGGCGTGTTCGTGGTTCGAGCCGATTGGGGCTCGTTTTCGGTCGTCGTTGTCGTTAGTACGCGGTGATTCCTTCGATGGCGTAGGTATCGGTCTTGAGGGCGTCGATCCCGATGCCGTGGGGGTGAACGAGGGAAACACTATTGGGCTCGTCCATCGATGTGGTACGTGATATCATGACAATGGGTGTGTTGGTGAGTACGGCGATCATGGCTCTGCTGTTGCTCGCGGTGTTCGTGGCGGTGATGCGAGCGCAGGGTGTGCGGTCGTACAGTCACACTCTCGGCGTGAAAGCTCGCGGCGTCGCCGGTGGCGTGAGCCAGCACAGCGACGTCCGCGTGGACCTCGGGAAGGTCGCGATCGTGCTCGCGATATTCGGGTTCGTCGCGGCGGCGGCGGTGTTCGGCCAGGACCCGATGGTGTTCGTCGCGGCCATCGGGACGCTCGTCGCCGGTTACTTCGCGTGGGGCGTCTACTACCTCGGGCGCTCGCACGGGGTGGGGAAGGCCCACGCCGTCGGTCTGAGTGCGTGGTTCTTCTCGCTCGTCATGGCGGCCGGTCTCGGCGTGAAACTCCTGCTCGCGTAGTCCAATGACCGACACCGCCCCGAGACAGTTCGCGGCCCTCCGCGACGCGCTCGCCCGACCAGCGGTGGGCGTGCTCGCCGTCGTCGTCGTCGCAGAACTCGCACTCGTCGCCGGCTACCTCGGGCTCACTGGCGCGAGCGCGCGAAGCATCCGGTACCTCCTCTATCCGTTCGTGTGGATCGACCTCGCCGTCTGGGCGGTGTTCGCCGTGGACGCCGGCGCGTCCGCGAGCACGCGAGCGCGGAACGCCGCGCTCGCCGTCGCCGGCGCGTACCTCCTCGTGCTCGCGCTCGCGGGTGGCGTCCTCGACGTCTCGCTCTTCGCTGACGGCCACACGCACGTGCACGGCACCGGCGTCGACGTCACGTTGTTCACGTCGCTCCCGCCGGGCTGGGGGCCGACGCTCGTCCTCGAATCACCCGGTGTCACGCTCACGCTCGTCCCCTACCAGGTCGTCGGGTACCTCGGGTTGGCGTACCTCACGTACGTTGCGGTCGTCGACGCGGCCGCGAGCGCACTCTCCGGCGCCATCGGGTTGTTGTCGTGCGCGAGTTGCTCGTGGCCGGTGTTCGCGTCCCTGCTCGCGGCCGCCCTCGGCGGCGAAGCGGTACTCGACGCGGTCTACACGTACTCGCTGGACCTGTCGACGGTCGCGTTCGTCGTCGCGGTCGTCCTGCTCGCGTGGCGCCCGCCCGTCGGCCGCCTGGGGGCGAGGTGAACGCGAGTGACGCCAGCACTCGCCGTCGCCGACGCCGTGACGCCGATGGGTAGCCGAGCCCTCGGGCGAGGGGTTACGGAGGTGCTCGCGCGAGCGGTCGCTCACGTCGGCGGCCTCGTCGACGCGGTGAACACGGGAACGGTGCCGTCGTGGCTCACCGTCGCCACCGGCGGGGCGCTCGTCGGCGCCTCGTTCCTGTTCACGAGCCTGCTCACGGACCACGAGGGTATCCGTGCGGTCAACGGCCTCCGAGCGGTCGTCCCGACCACGGACGGACTCCGGCGTGCGGTCGTCGCGGGAACGCGCGCCCTCGGCGTGCTCGGGCTCGTGCTCGTGCTCGTCGGGGCCGCGTTCGGGTCGCCCGAGCCGCGGCGGAACGTCGCCATCCTCGTCGTCTGGGTCGGCTGGTGGGCGGGGTTCACGATGTCGACGTACCTCGTCGGGAACGCCTGGCCGCTCGTGAACCCCTGGCGGACGCTCGCCGAACGCCTCCCGGGTGGTGGCGACGTCGACCTGCCCAGCGAGTGGGGTGCGTGGCCGGCGGTCGTCGGGTTGCTCGCGCTCGTCGCCGTCGAGGTCGTCAGCCCGCTCGCGTCCGTCCCGCGAGCGCTCGGCGTCGTCGTCGTGGCGTACTCCGCGGTGACCCTCCTCGCCGCGTGGGCAGTCGGACCGGACGCGTGGTTCGAGCGCGCGGACCCCGTCGCCAGCGTCTTCGGGGTGTACGGTCGAGCCGCACCGGTCCAGCGGGACGCGGACGGACTCGGCCTCAGGCTTCCAGGGAGTGCGCTCGCTGACGTGAACGCGACCGACGACCGCCCTGGAGCCGTCGCGTTCGTCGTCGCGTTGCTCTGGTCGACGACGTTCGACGGCCTCGTCACGACGCCCGCGTGGAACGACGCCCTGACGGTCGTCGTCGAAGCCGTCCCGGTCGTCCCGACCGACGTCACGGCGGTCGTCGGCTACGTGCTCGCGCTCGTCGTCGGCTTCGCGCTCTTCCGTGCGCTCTACCGGCTGGCGGCGGTTCGCTGTCGCTCGCGCGTCGACACCTACCTCGCGCCGGCCGCCATCGAGCGCTGGTTCGCTCCCGCGCTCGTCCCAATCGCCGCCGGCTATCACGTCGCGCACTTCTCGGGGTACTTCCTCTCGCTCTCGCCCGCACTCCGGGCCGCAGTACTCGCACCGCTGAGCGACCCCGGCGTCCCACAGCTGGCGGTCCTCCCGCCGTGGTTCGGGACGCTCCAGCTCGCGTTCGTCGTCCTCGGACACCTGCTCGCGGTCTGGGTCGCACACGCCCTCGCGCTCGAGGTGTTCCCGGGCCTGCTCCGCCCGATCCGGAGCCAGTACCCCTTCGTCGTCGTGATGGTCGCGTACACGATGACGAGCGCGTGGGTCGTCGGCCAGCCGTTCGACGCCCCCGGATACCTCTGAATCCATGTCCAGGAACGCATCCAGTACGACCGACGCCGACGCCGCGCCGGAGCCGACGGTGTCGGACGACGCCCCCGGGTCGATCCAGGCCCCCGGGTCGGACCTGGCGACGTGCGGCGACGACGACGCCGCGGCGACCTGTCGGTACTGCGGGCGGCCGTTCGCGACCCCCGACGCGCACGACCTCCACGTCGGCGACGTCCACGCCGACGCGTGCACGACCGCGGAACGGGAGGCGTACGAGCGCGCGCTCGAAGCGGAGGAGGACGAACTGTTCTACTTCCACCTCAGGGTGGTCGCGGCACTCGCCGGGCTCTACACCGTCGTCGTCCTCGCGTACATGATCGCGCTCGGGAGCGGCATCCTGTAGCGGCGCCACCCGTGGCGCCATCCCCGGTGCCAGTACGGGGCGCGTAGGCGCGAAGCGCATCGGCGCACTCGGACCAGGCCAGCCAGACGAGGGTCGCGGTCAGTGCTCGGTCTCGACGCCCTCGGGCGGCTCCGTCCGACCGATGAGGAACGTGATCGCGCCGACGCTCGCAAGTGCGAGCGCTCCGCCGGGGGTCAGGAGGTAGTCGAGGCCATCGAAGTACTCCGCCGAGAGCAGGCCGACCAGTCCGAGTACCACGCCGAGGATGGCGAACGCGTACGCGAACCCTTCGAATCGCATGGTAACACACCACAGTATGCGCGCACCCGTCTAAAAACAGGGGGTCGACCCAGGGGTCATCGACGACTCAGCCGTCGCTCCACTCCTCGTCACCGACCAGCGCTGATTCACCTCCTTCAGCGTCCTCGGCCGTCGCACCGTCACCGGCGCCGACCGCGACGTAGACGAGCGAGAACATGACGGTCGCGACCACGAGGAACGCGCCCACGACGATCGGTGCGGCGAGCGTCCGCGGCCCGACCTTCGCCGTGGCGAGCGCGATGCCGGCCGCGGGCGGAACCGAGAACACCGCCGCCCAGAAGACGCGCTCGTGCTGGGACGTCACCGGTGCCCACCCCGTGCGGGAAGTCGTGTCGTGCACTCCCCGCAGAAGTCGTACGCGTCCGGCACGCGCCGGCGACAGTTCGGACACGTTCGGCCGTCGGTCCCCGGAGCGCTCGCGGCACCGGGCGCGGCGGCAGTTCGACCCTCACTACTGGAATCGCTCGTGGCGTCACGCGAGGCGGCGTCGGGCCGACTCCCCGTCGTGCCGTACGTCACGTACCCCTCGCGCGGATTCGGACGGTCCGCGTCCGCGTCGAGCGCAACGTACCGCGAGAGGTACGCCACCAGCGGCACCTGCGCGAGCGGGACGACGACGAGCGCCGCCAGCGCGAGTGATTCTGCGAGCACGACTCTCACGTGATGGAGTACGACGCGGCGACGGTCAACGCGAGCGCTGCAAGCAACCCGATACCGATCAGGTACGAGAGCGACCGGGGCTCCCAGCGCAGATGCTGGTAGTAGCCCGCGACGATGACGGCCTTCAGGAACGACAGCGCGATGATGAGCGCGAGCGCCGTCCCGTAGTCGATCCCCGCCTGCTCGACGAGCACCTGCAGGGTCGCGAACGCGAACAGTACCACGTATATCGCCGTGTACAGTTTGAGTCTGGTCATGGGTTTAGAGGATGTAGAACAGCGGGAACAGGAACAGCCAGACGATGTCGACGAAGTGCCAGTACAGCCCGAAGTACTCGATCGTCTCGCTGTTCCCGAGGTACGCGCCACCCCACGCTCGCGGGATCATGTAGAGCGCGATGGCGAGGCCGACGATGACGTGCGCCGCGTGCAGTCCCGTGGTGAGGAAGAACGTCGACGCACGGACGTTCGTCGACAGCCAGAGCCCCTCGTGGAACAGGTGCTCCCACTCGATCGCCTTGTTGCCGAGGAACCCGAGCCCGAGGACGAGCGTCGCCGCGAGGCTCGCGACGACGCCCGTGCGACTCCGTCGTTCCGCCGCCTCCAGCGCGAGGATGACCGTGAAGCTACTCGTCAGGAGGATGTACGTGTTGATGAGTCCCGGCATGATGTTGTCCGGGATCGGCTCCCAGGCGATCCAGCCGGTGGAGAACCTGAGGAAGACGTACGCGCCGATGAACGCACCGAACAGCACGACGTCGCTCGCGAGGAAGATCCACATCCCAGTCTTCATGTTCGACACCTTCTCGAACGGCCAGCTCTCCCCGAACGGCCCGCTCGGCCCCGTGAACTGCTCGCGAGTCATCCCGACGAGGGAGCCGAACGTCCCGATCGCGCCGACGGCGAGCGAGCTCGCGTGCAACGTCCCCATCGTGCCGTCGGGGAACTCGCCGCCCTGGAACCCCGAGAGCCCGAGCAGTAGGAGGAGTGCACCAGCGCCGACGAGCGCCGGCCAGATGCTCGCGTGACTCGGATGGTCGTCGCCAGCGTGCTCGCCAGCGCTCGCGTGCGCGGCGACAGCGGTCTCGGCGCTGGCGGTGGCCGCCGGCGGGTCACCGCCATCGGGCGTCGCACCGCCACCGTCCGTGGCGGCGCCGCTCCCGTCGGCCGCGGCGGCGTCGCCGTCACCGGTCCTGTCGAGCACGTCACTCGACCCGCCGAGGAACGTCAACTTCCCCTCGCCGTAGGACGGGATACCCGGGAAGTTCTCGAGCGGCGGCGGCGACGACACCGCCCACTCGGCGGTCGTCGAGTACCTCCAGGGGTTGTCGTCCGCGCGCTCGCCGCTGAACGCCGACACCAGGAGGTTGTAGAACATCACGACGAACGACGCGGCGAGGACGACCGCGCCGACGGTCGCCAACTGGTGCCAGATCGTCATCCCGGCGTCGTAGTCGAACACGCGCCGTGGCGTCTCCCACGCGACGAACATCGGGAAGTACAGCAGATTGAACCCGACGAAGTACAGCGCGAAGTGGGTCTTCCCGAGGAACTCGTCGTACATGCGTCCCGTGATCTTCGGGTACCAGTAGTAGAGGCCGCCGATGAGTGCGGTGACGCCACCGACCATGACGTAGTGGAAGTGCGCGACCACCCAGTACGTTCCGCGGAACTCGTAGTCGAGGACGACCGCACCGAGGAAGACGCCGGTGACGCCACCGAGGATGAACAGGAGGAGGCCGCCGAAGCTGAATAGGAACGGCGTCTTGAACCGGATTCTCCCTTTCACCATCGTGTAGATCAGGGAGAACACCATGAGGTCGAAGGGCAGGGAGATACCGATGGTGGTCGCCATGAACAGCGTCTTGATCTCGAGGTTGATGCTCGTGAGGAACATGTGGTGCATCCAGACGATGAAGCTCTGGAGTGCGACGAGCACCATCGACGCGATGAACCACTTCCGGCCGACGAGGCGACGGCCGGTGAACGTCTGGAACGTCTCCGCCATGACGCCGAGTGCGGGGAAGAAGACGATGTAGACCTCGGGGTGCCCGAAGAACCAGAACAGGTGCGTCCACAGGAGCGAGCCGTTCGCGCCGTTGGCCGCGAAGTATGTCGTCCCGAGGAGGCGGTCCGCGGAGAGGATGAGGAGTGCCGCGAGCAGTGCGGCGAACGCGAACAGCATCATCCACACCGTCAGGAGGATCGTCCACGAGAAGATGGGCATCCGCCGCAAGGTGAGGCCTTCGGCGCGCATGCGATGCATCGTCGTCAGGAAGTTCACGGACGACACCGTCACGGACGCGACGAACAACAGGAGGGCGAGGACCGCGGTGCTCCCGCCGACGCTCGGCGTGAACGCTGGCAAGTTCAGTGGTGCGTACATCGTCCACCCGCCGGCGAACGACGCCCCCTGGAAGAACGAGACGAAGAGGAGGATGCCGGAGGCGAGGTACAGCCAGTAACTGAGCGCGTTCAGTCGCGGGAACGCCAGGTCCTTCGCGCCCAGCTGGAGTGGGACGACGTAGTTCGCGAACCCGAACGCGAACGGCGACAGGAACCAGAACACCATCACGAGCCCGTGCACGGACACGGCCTGATTGTACGCCATCGCCGACAGCGGCCCGGCACCGGGCGCACGCGGCGCCCAGAGCTGTGCGCGGATGAGGAGTGCGAGCACGCCACCCATCACGAGGAAGGACAGCGACGTGACGATGTAGAGGACGCCGACGTCCTTGTGGTTCGTCGTGACGAACCAGCGCTTCAACGCGGACGTCGGCGGGAGCCCGTGCTCGTCCTCGTGGGTCTCCCCGGGCGCTTCGATTGTACCACCGTCCGCGCGTGCGGTCGAATCGCTCCGTTCCGGTTCGTCGGTCGGTGCGTCAGAATCGGTCGGTCGTGGTTCGTCGTCGGTCATGTCACATCACCTCCTCGTGCGTTCGCACCGCGGCGGCGATCGTTCGGGCGGCGTCAGCCCCCGGTGCGGTCGACACCATCGTTCCCGGCTCCGCAGTCACACTGGTCGGCGTCGTCGACTGGCCGGTGGTGGCGACGCTGACAGCCACCGACTCGTCCGTGGAGTCGTTCGTGGAGTCGTTCGTGGAGTCGTTCGTGGAGTCGTTCGTGGAGTCGTTCGTGGTGTCGTCCGTGGAGTCGTTCGTGGAGTCGTTCGTGGTGTCGTTCGTGGTGTCGTTCGTGGTGTCGTTCGTGGTGTCGTTCGTGGTGTCGTTCGTGGTGTCGTTCGTGGTGTCGTTCGTGGAGTCGTTCGTGGTGTCGGCGTACCACGATTCGAACCTGGATTCGCTCATCACCACTACCTCCGCGGTCATGTGCGAGTGCCCGCCGCCACAGAGCTCGTAGCAGTTCGCCTGGTGCGTCCCCGTCTCCTCGGCGACGAACCAGGTGCTCGTCTCCTGTCCGGGGATGGCGTCGGTCTTCGCGCGCAATTCGGGGATGCCGAAGTTGTGGAAGACGTCCCCCGATGTCACCACCAACCGTACCCTGCGGTCCTCGGGTACCCGGAGGGTTCCCCGGGTCGAGTGCCCGTTCGGGTAGACGAACTCCCAGTAGAACTGGTGGCCGACGACCTCCACCGTCATCGGTTCCTCGTCCTGGATCGGCTCGGGGTTCTCGACGTTCAGGAGCGTGAAGTACGTCCACGTGATGAGCGAGACGACGATGATCGCCGAGAGCGAGAAGGAGAGGAACAGCTTCCGGCCACCACCACCGCCGCTCGGGAGTTCGCCGAGTTCGGGTCGACCCTCCGCTCTGCCCTTGGCCGCGGACGCCCGGTACTTGTACGCCTTCTGTAGCATGTACGCGACGACGACGATGCTGACGAGCGTTCCGAGCATCAGGAAGACGGTGTAGATGCGTCGGAAGACGACCGTCCGTGAGCCCTCGGGTACGAGTTGCATCGGAACCGCCAGCCAACCGAATAGCGTGACGAATGTTACCATGGGGCGCTATCTGGTCGAACTTCAACACCATCCCACTTAGAAATTCGGTACGGACCGGGCCATCGAGGGGGCGAGACGCACGAAAAGCCGATATCGAGGGACGGCAATGGGTTCCGAACCCGGCAACGATTGCAGGAACCGAGCGATGGCGCGCGCCAGCCAGCAGACCACCCCCGGGCAATCGAACCCGAGTCTGGCGGTTTCGGACCCTACAAACGCACCCCGGGTTCTTCCGTGCTCGCGTCGCTACCGACGACCGAGACGAGAGACAGCGACGATCCCTACGAACCGCTCCTCGCCGACCAGACTCTAGACGTCGTCGACGATCTCGACGCCGGAATCGGACACCTCGATGTCGAACAGGCGCTTCACGTCGACGTCCGCGAGGTCGTCGCGACTCCCGACCCGCCGGAAGACGCACGCCACGTCGACCAGTTCCGCGCCGACGTCGTCGATCGCCTCGAGCACCGCCGCGATGCTCTGTCCGGTGTTCACGAGGTCGTCCACGACGACCACCCGGTCGCCCGCCGCGACGTCGTTCAGGTAGTACTCGCCGTCCGGATGCTCGAAGGGTACCTCGCCGTCGAACCCGTACTCTCGGTTCCGGATGACGACCAGCGGGACGTCCGTCGTCAGGGAGAGCGCGGTCGCGACGTGCACGCCCATCGTCACGGGCGCGACGATGACGTCCGCGTCCTCGAAGTCGACGACGCGAAGCAGGCCGTTCACGACCTCGCGCATCAGCGAGGGGTCGAGCGTCGGAACGCCGTTGCTCACCGGATGGACGAGGTACCGATAGCCGTCGCGCTCCACGACGGGCGCGTCGTGGATGGACTCGCGGAGTCGCTGCATGTCCCATGAAGAGCCAGAACGGGCTAAAACCCGTCGGTTCGCCGAGAGCGACCGTACCGACGCACGAGGACGTGCCGTTCCGCCGACGCGACCGTCGTTCCAGGGCGACTGTTCTTGGCGGTATCTTAAATAGCGATGCCGGCGAACGCTCAAGGTGGAATGAATATTTCTGAGATCGCGACCGAGGACTACGTGGAAGTGGACGTCGATACCCGGCTGGGGAAGGTCCGTTCTCGCTTCACGAAGGACAACCCGAAGGGCATCATCGTTACGCGCGACGGCGAGTACGCGGGCGTCCTCAGCGAGCGCGAACTCCTCCAGAGTCACGTGGAGGACGACGCGAAGGTGCGCGCCCTCGTGAAGCCGTCTCGGAACGCACCCGCGCCGAAGGTCCGCCGGCACGAGGACGTCCGCGAGACCGCGCGCGTCCTCGTCGAAGGTGGCGTGAAGGTCGCACCCGTCTTCGAGGGCGACAACCTCTGGGGGATCGTCACCGTCGACGCCATCATGGAGGCGGTCCTCGACAACCTCGACGCGCTCACCGTCGACCAGATCTATACGCGAGACCCCATCGTCATCGAGGAGAACGGGACGCTCGGGCAAGCCATCAACCTCCTCCGCGAGAACGGTATCTCGCGACTCCCCGTCGTGAACGACGAGGACCTCCTCACGGGCGTCTTGACGACGCACGACCTCACGAACGTCGTCGTCCGGACGGACAAGCAGATGACGACCGGGAACCGCGCGGGAGAGTCCGACCGCATGCTGGACATCCCCGTCTACGACATCATGACCAGTCCCGTTCGCACGACGACCGCGGAGGAGACCGTCGAGGACGCCGTGCGGACGATGCTGAAGCACGACCTCGGCGGGCTCGTCGTCGTCCCGCAGGGGAACGACGAGATCGTCGAGGGCGTCGTCACGAAGACCGACGTCCTGCGCGCACTCACGTTCACCGAGGAGAACCACATGGACGTCCAGATATCGAACATCTCACTGCTGGACACCCTCACCCGGAAAGACATCCGGGACGCGATCGAGCAGGTCGTCCAGAAGTACCAGAAGATGGACGTCCTCCACGTGAACGTCCGATTCCAGGAGCACAAGGAGAAACTCCGGGGGACGCCACTCATCTACTCGCAGATCCGTATCCGAACCGACAACGGCCAAGCCGCCGGCTCCGGCGAGGGCTACGGCGCGGAGAACGCGTTCCGCGTCGCGCTCGACAAGCTCGAACGGAACGTCCTCGAGATGAAGGAGTACCGAGCGGACGAGGAGTACGAGGGCCAGCTCAAGCGCAAACTCAACGAGCTGTAGTCGCCGTCCGTCGCCGACCTCGGTCGGTGCTCGACTCGCGGACGCGTTCGACGGCTCGTGGACGCGTTCGACGAGTCGCGGCGGATAGTGGTGACTTGATTCGCACGCGAGTCAGTGGGCGGTCGGCCAGAACGCCCGGATTCTCAGCGTCGGTCGTCGGAGTTCGCTTCGATACCGCTCCCCGTGATCTGGAACTGGATGGATTCGCCGGCGGGTTTCGCACGGTGCTTCTCGAGGGTGGCTTTCCGCTTCCCGCCGCGGTAGCGGTCGACCCGGAGGACGGTCCCCGTCCAGTGCTCGAGGGTGTGCCCGCCAAGCGCGCGCGTCCGGTCGCTATCGGGGTCGGTGAACACCTGGTTCGTGATGCAGACCGCGAGGTCGTGGCGGCGCGCGAGACTCAAGAGGTGCGTGACCTGGTTCGCGACCTCGCGCAACGAATCACCCCCCTCGACGTCGTTCCCGCGCTCCAGCCGGTAGAATCCGGTCGCGGAGTCGAGGACGACGAGGTCGGCTTGCTCGGCGAACTCGGCGACGTCCTGGACCGCCTCAGCTTGCTCCGCGAAGTCCAGGGCGTCCTTCACGACGACGTTCCCAGTCACCGTCTCGACGTCCACGCCCGCACGCTCGGCGTGCGCTGTCGCGACGTCCTCGAACCGGTCCAGGGAGAGCCCTTCGGTGTCGATGTAGACGACGAGACCGCCCGCGGCGGCGACAGCGACGCTCGCCGACAGCGCGACGTTCGTCTTCCCCGCCGCCGGCGCTCCGTACACTTGCGTCACGGTCCCGCGTTCGAGACCGCCGCCGAGGAGGTCGTCGAGCGCCGAACAGCCCGTCGAGATGGCTGCGTCGTTCACGAGTAGCACTCGGGGCGGGACCGCACAAAAACGCTCGGGAACCCCCGCCTCGGTCGGTCGTCGCGCTCTCGACGGCGACGCGAGCGTCAACACCCCGGTTTCTTCATGAGAGTGTCGTCGCTCGTGTCCGTCGACGCGGAGCGCACGTACTTCGTGCCGTCGCGCTCGACGGCTTCGAGCTTCATCTGGTCGCCGTGGTACTCGACGACGATAGTGTGGCCCTCCTCCGCGATCATCTGGTGGACCTCGGCGGGCGTTCGCGTGGTTATCTTCCCGCCGGACGTGACGAACCCGATCTCCTCGATGCACCGACAGTCGTCGACGTCGGCGTCGTAGTCCATGCTCACGCACGCGATGTTGTAGCTCGCCATGCTACCTCCTTATAGGGGGGAACGTAATAGGGTTCGGCGCGGAGCCGTCGGGTCGAGGTCGAGTGGACCCGGAGCACGGTCGGTCCGACGTCGAATGGACCCGGACTTATCTCCCGCGAGCGCGAACCGCCTGGGTGTGATAGTGGTCGCGACGGGGGACTTCGAGGTGTATCACGACGTCGTCGGCGAGCTCCGGGACCGCGGTGTGGCGTTCACGACGGTCGAGTCGGACGCGGAACTCCCTGATGAGACGTCGGTCGTCATCACGGCCGTGGACGACGACGTGGACGTCGAGGCGGTTCACGTCGTCGAGGCGGAGCCGGACGCGCCGCGGCGTGCGGTCGAGGCGGCGCTCGCGTACCTGCGTGGGAGCGACGGCCGCACGGTCGTCGGCGTCGACCCGGGCCGGAAGCCCGGTGTCGCGGTCCTCGCGGGCGACGTCGTGGTGGCGGCGTTCCAGGTGCCGGCGACGGAGGCGGCGGAACTCGTCCAAGAGGAGGTCGAGGGTGCGGTGGACGCGGTCGTTCGCGTCGGCGACGGTGCCCGCAGGGAGGGCGCGAAGGTCATCGGCGGCCTGGAGGACGTGCGCGTGGAACTCGTGGACGAGACGGGGACGACGCCGTACCTCGGTACCGGGGCGCGCGGGATGGGTGACGTGCTCGCGGCGGTGAACATCGCACGAACCGAGGGCGAACCAGTCGAGTCTCGCGAGTTCGAGCCGACCGCGGGCGAGATCCAGCGCGTCCAGAACCGCTCCCGTGAGCTCTCCGCGGAGAACCGTGCGATCGACGAAGTGCTCGCGCGTCGCGTCGCTCGCGGGGAACTCGAGGTCGAGGACGCACTCAGAGCACATCGCGACGAGTCGGACGACGCGTAGCGGCAGGTGGTGGCGCGCATCGCGTGCGGGCCGAGGTGGGCAGGGGCGTCCGCTGCGAGTACGCGCTGGAGGGCAGGCGGGGCCTTGGGCGGTCGTCGTCAGCGTTCGGTCGTCGTCAGTACGCGTTCCATGCGCAGTGCGTGCACGCGGAGACGCCCTGGACGTTCGCGAGATCGCCCTCGCACGCCGGGCACGTGCTCGCGCTAACGGTGCCACCGTCGGTGACGGCGGTCCGCTCCTCGGCGTCGGTCGCGTCGTCGCTCGCATCGGTCGCGTCGACGGACTGGACGTCCTCGGCGCGGTAGCAGCCGAACGTGAACGGGTGGGTCTCGGTGGGGTCTGGCATCTCGTCTGGTACCACCGCGTGATTGCATATAAGGGTACCCTGGAATGAATATATGTCCATGGCTACGCCTAGAGGTATATAAGGGGTAGCTTCGGTAGCGTGGCCGCCGACGTTAGAACGGCGCTCACGTGCTCCTCAGGGGTCTCTATCGCTGGTTCGCGAGACGGGGTCGGTCCGCAACTCGCTCCCAGTCGTCACTGCTCGCCGGCGTCGACGGCGGTCTCCGCGCGTCGGATGACGTGCCGCGTCGGTACGCCCGAGTCGCGGGCGGCCGCGGCGGCGTCCTCGTACTCCGCGCTCACGTCGTAGACGACGCCCTCGCTGTCGCTCGCGATCTTCACGTCGACCGCATACGTCTCGCCGTCGAGGTCGAGTTCGACGGTCTCGAACCGGCGGTCGGCGACCCAGCGATGACTCGTGCCGTTCGCTCGAACGCCCAGCGTCCCGGTCTCCTCGGCGAGCCGTCGCGCCACCGCGTCGGCGTCAGCGGGCGCGCAAACGACCTTCACGAGGTGCCCGGGGCGCGACTTCTTCATCGTCGCCGGCAGGATCGTGACGTCGTACGCGCCCGCGTCGGCGAGTGCGTCCTGGAGGCCGCCGAGGACCTCCGGCGTCGCGTCGTCGAGGTTCGTCTCCAGGACCGCGACGTCCTCCCGACGGAGCCCCTCGCCGGCGTCGCCGACGGTCGCCCGGAGCACGTTCGGGTGGGACTCGAACGACTTCGAACCGGCGCCGTACCCGCTCGCGTCGACGGTCATCGACGGAAGCGAGTCGACGCCGTCGGCGATGTGCGCGAGGATGGCCGCACCGGTCGGCGTCAACAACTCGGCGTCGACCGGACCGCCACGAATCGACCACGACGCTCGTTCGGCGATCTCGACGACCGCCGGCGCCGGAATCGGGTACGTGCCGTGGGCCATCTCGACGGTGCCGCCGCCGACGGACACCGGGGTCGTCACCACGCGCTCGACGTCCAGGTCCGCCAGCAACGCACACGCCCCGAGCACGTCAGCGATAGCGTCGTCCGCACCCACCTCGTGGAAGTGTGTCTCCGACAGGCCGACGCCGTGCACGCTCGCCTCCGCCTCGCCCAGCACCTCGAACACCGCGAGCGCGTCCTCGCGAACCACAGCAGGGACGTCGACCGATTCGACGAACTCGACGACCGCCTCGTACGACCGACTCGGGCCCTCGCCCTCACCAGCGTGCGCCCCCGCATGGTCGTGAGTGTGGTCGTGGTCGTGAGTGTGGTCGTGGTCGTGAGTGTGGTCGTGGTCGTGAGTGTGGTCGTGGTCGTGAGTGTGGTCGTGGTCGTGA
>Ga0306907_1000029_pt1 | contig 133627 bp, 149 predicted proteins | sample AntRauTorcE11898_FD_190415 | JGI IMG/M metagenome (GOLD analysis project Ga0306907, IMG submission 190415) | Saline lake microbial communities from Rauer Islands, Antarctica - Metagenome Torckler E11 #898 (v2) (version 2) | ecosystem: Environmental > Aquatic > Non-marine Saline and Alkaline >... | reverse complement strand
AGGGAGGATTCGCTTGACGAGGCTCCGGACGACTGGGACCAGTGGGCCGGCGAGGACTCCGAGAGCGACGGCGACGGCGCGGACGACGGGGACGGGGACGGGGACGGGGACGGGGACGGGGACGGGGACGGGGACGGGGACGGGGACGGAGAGGGCGATGCGGTCGCGGAGCAGGCTGGTGGCGGCGACGCTGACGGCGCTGACGGCGCTGGTGGCGATGGGACTGGCGCTGGCGGTGACGCGAACGACAGCCTCTTCGACGACGACTTCGGTGCGGCGATGGGGAGCGCCCCGGACATCTCCGGCGGCGCAGGCGGCGCAGGCGGCGCAGGCGGCGGTGACCTCGGTGGGGGCGGTGAGTTCGGGATGGGTGGAGACGACTTCGGCGGCGCGGACCTCGACGACGAGTTCGGGATGGGCGGCGGTGGCGGTGGCGATTTCGGAATGGGTGGCGGCGGCGACTTCGGGATGGGTGGTGGGGGTGGGTTCGAGGAGGACGATGAGTTCGAATCCGACCTCTCCCGCATCGACCTCGGCATCGAGGGACTCGACGAGATGGTGCAGGGCGGCGTCCCCGAACGCTCGCTGATGGTTACTATCGGCTCGGCAGGGACCGGGAAGACGACGTTCGCGCTCCAGTTCCTCCACGAAGCACTTCAGAACGGCGAACGCGGCATCTACATTTCGCTCGAGGAGTCCCGCGAACGCGTCATCAACTCCGCGACCGAGAAGGGCCTCGAGTTCGATAGGTACGCCGACGACGGCCAGCTCGCGGTCGTCGACCTCGACCCGATCGAGATGGCGAACTCGCTCCGGTCCATCCGCTCGGAACTCCCGCGACTCATCGAGTCCTTCGACGCCACCCGACTCGTCCTCGACTCGGTGTCGCTCCTGGAGATGATGTACGACGACCGCGCGACCCGCCGGACGGAGATCTACGACTTCACGCGCTCGCTGAAGCAGGCGGGCGTGACGACGATGCTGACGAGCGAAGCGAGCGACGAGCACGCGTACACGAGCCGGCACGGTATCGTCGAGTACCTCACCGACGCCGTGTTCGTCCTCCAGTACGTCCGCCCGGACGACTTCCGGGAGACCAGGCTCGCTATCGAGATACAGAAGATCCGGGACGCGAACCACTCACGCGAGACCAAGCCCTACGAGATCACGAACGAAGGCATCTCCGTGTACCGGCAGGCGAACATCTTCTGAGTACAGTTCGGGTCTCTCAGTCCGGCGATTCCTCGACGTCGTCCTCGAACGTCGCGACGATGCCCTCCAGCTTCTCGGGGTCGGCGTCCGCGATCTCGGCGAGCAACGCTTCCAGTTCCGCGCGGTCCTCGTTCTCCGGGAGGAGGTCGGCGAGTTCACCCAGCGACGCTTCGACGTCCGCGGGCGCTGTCGCCGGTTCCGGGACGTCCGCGGGGTCGACCGCCGCGGTCTCCGTCGTCGGGTCACTCGCCAGGGCGTCCGGAACCACCGGGTCGTCGGGGAGTGGCGTGGAGAACTCGTCGCCCGCGACCGTCGCCGGGTCCGGCGTCAGGCCGAGCAGGCGCGCGAGCGTGTCGCTCGCGGACTCGTCGGGCATCCCCATCGCCTGCACGTGCTCGTAGACGCGCGCGTCCAGTTCGACCGTGTGCGTGCCGTGGTCGCCGGTCGCGTCCTCGTCACGGTCGTCGTCGTTGGGCATGGTCGGAGAGAGGGACGCTGGCGGGAAGAAACTGTGCCGTGGTGAACCGATACCGCGACGGTGTTCGCGGACGACCCCTCCTTCGAGTTCGCGGTCAATGGTGCGGGGTCAAAGGAACTGGCCGAGGAGGTTCCGTTCGGCGCGCTGGAGGTGTTCGGTGACGGTCGACGCATCGAGCGCTAGCTCTGCGGCGATATCGGCCGCCGAAACCGCCTTGGGCACCTCGTAGTACCCGAGCTCCCAGGCGGTCTCGACGACCTCGCGCTGGCGGGCCGTCAACTCGTCCAGCGGGTGGTCGGGGCCCTCGTAGCGCCCGAGCCGTCGAAGCTGCGGTGACACCCCCGCGCTCTCGTACCCGTTTATCTGTCCGGCGATGGCCGCGTGCGGGCCGACCAGCGACATCGTCGCACCGCGGTCGTCGACCTCCGGGTCGCACGTCCCGACGAGGTCGTCCGCGGTGTCCGCGAGCGTCTCCGGGAGGTCGGGTGCCGTGAACGAGATGACGTACACCTGCGAACCGTCTCGAGCGGCGACGTGATTCCACCGGTCGACGCAGTCGAGCGCACGCAACCGGTCCTCGTCGAGTCGACTCTCGACGTCGACCTGCAGGACCGCGCCGTTCCCGTGACATGCCAGCTCCTCGACCGTCCCGAGGCCCGCCTCTCGAGCCAGTGACAGGAGTTCGCCGACCCCCATCGCCTCGAGCGCCGTCTCGCTGACGCTCACCTCGGCTTCGCGCATATCTCGTACTCGGACGGGAACCGACTACAGCCTTGTGCCCAGTATGTTGGGACGTCTCGATATGACCGCGGCGCACGCCGGTCGAACGCGGGGGTTCAGGAGACGAGCCCGAACCGGCCACGTCCCGGTCGGGTGTGGCGACCACCGGGTGGTCTCAGAGGTCCGCCCGCTCGAATCGCCAGTATCCGAGGAGGATCGGGACGACGCCCCACGCGAGCAGGACGACGACGGAGAACCAGGCTTCGAGGTAGAACGGGACCTCGCCCCCGAGGCGGTTCGCGAGCTCGAGTTGTTCGGGCGTCGCGGACGCCGGCAGGTCCTCGACGGGGAACTCCGGAACGGCTGTCACCGTCTCGTCGAGGGCGGTGCTCGCGAGGACGCGGAACGCCTCGAGCGGGTTGAGTCGCTTCAGGGCGAAGTACCATCGCTCCGCTTCCAGGCCCGGTAGCGACCCGGTGACTGCATAGTACAGCCCTGCCGCGAGGGGTTTCCAGAAGAACACCATCCCAGCGAACGAGCCGATTGTCAGCGTCATCGCTCGCCCGCGGGACGTCGCAGCGGCCGACCCCCCGACTGCGAGTCCCGTGAAGGTGAGTCCGAGGAGCACGCCAGCGCCGACGAACCCGGCGAACGCACTGGCGTCGGGGACGCCGTACAGGACGGCGACGAGCACACTGGCGACGGCGTAGCCGACGCCGAGTGCCGTCACGGTGACGAGGAGCCGCCCGGCGAGTTTTCCGGCGACGACGTCCTTCCGGGAGAACGGGTAGCTCAACAGGACGCGGAGGCTCCCCGAGCGACGCTCGCCGACGACCGCCATGTAGCCCGCAACCAGGGCGATGCCGGGGACGAATAGTTGCGCGAGCATGGCGACGCCCGCCATCGCCTTCGCGGGGGTGACGGTGACTGCGTCCGGGAACAGCTGCGCTGCGACCGGGAGTGACATCAGCACGAACGCGACGAAGACGCCGATGAACGCCCAGAGCATCTTCGAACGGACGGCGTCCGCGAAGTCCTTCCGTGCGAGGCCGACCCACGTCGCCGTCACGCGACCACCTCCCGCTCCGTCGAGGAATCGCCCTCGGCCCCGGGACTCGTCCGGTCGGTCGTGTACGCGGCGAAGACGTCTTCGAGCGAGGGCTCCTCGGAGTCGACGTCGAGTACCTCGACGCCGGCGTTCACGAGATGCGCGACGACGAGCGCTTTCGTACGCGGCGTGGACGTGGTCACGCGGAGCAGTGACCCGGCGGTCTCGACCGATTCGACTCCCTCGAGGTCGGCAACGTCCGTCGGCACCTCGTCGGCGAGACGAAGACGGAGTTCGGAGCCACTCCCCACCGTCTCCCGGAGGGTCTCGACGTCGTCGACGGCGACCAGTCGGCCGTCCGATAGGATGCCGACGCGGTCGCAGACCGCCTCGACCTGCCCGAGGACGTGACTGGAGAAGAACACCGTCGTGCCGCTGGCGGCTTCCTCGCGAACGACGTTGCGCATCCGCCGGATACCGAGCGGGTCCAGGCCTGATGAGGGTTCGTCGAGGACGAGTAGGTCGGGGTCGCCGACGAGCGCCATCCCCAGGGCGAGGCGCTGTTGCATCCCCTTCGAGTACTCTCCGACGGTTCGCGCGGCGTCAGCCGTCGAGAGCCCAACGCGGTCGAGGACGTCGTCGGGGTCGTCGTCGGCGTCCTTCCATTCGATGGCGAAGTCGAGGTGCCGGCGGCCGGGAAGCCGGTCGTAGAGACCAAGCCCCTCAGGCAGGACACCGACCTGGTGCCGGAGTGACTCGGACGCCTCGTGGACGTCTCGCCCGAGCATCGTCGCCGACCCGCTCGTCGGTCGTGCGTAGTCCAGCAGCATGTCGATGGTCGTCGACTTGCCGGCACCGTTCGGTCCCAGGAAGCCGAAGACCTCACCGCGCCGTATCCGCAGGTTCAGTCCGTCGACCGCGACCAGTCGCTCGTCGCCCGACCCGTACTGTTTCGTCAAGTCGTGCGTTTCGATCACGGGCATCGTGATTCTACCCCAGCAGACGAATCACATGGACAGAGTCGTTCCTCCGTCTATACTGGGCAGATTTAAGCCAACGAACCGACTGGGAAGCCGACGGCAGCCGCTCGGTGTCGCGAAGCAACCGCCAGCCGACGAGGGCTCGTCCCGGCGACCTGCGGTCGACGAGCGCGGACGCCTAGCTGGGGCTGTGAAGCACTCGGAGACGTCCCGAGGGAACGAGTCCTCGGGAGGGACCGACGCGTCGTCACGCGCGGTCACCCCTTACCCGCTCAGGACAATCTGCTCGGACGCGTCCGCTGGTGACCGATGCCGACGGGCGCTTATTCGTTGGCCCGACGGGCGCTCACTCGCTGGCTCGACGGGGTTCGTGGGCGTGTTCGGTACCGCAGTCCGCGCAGACCGATGCGCGCCCGGGTCGCGTGCGCTGGGCGGCGACGGCGCCGCAGTCGTCGCACACCATGAACAGGCGTTTCTCGGGGGCGACGCCCGCCTCGAACTCGACCTCGATCCAGGCGTCGTCGTTGTCGGGGTCGAACAGGCGGACGCCGTCGTCGGTCCGCCGCCAGTCGACCGGGTCGGTGTCCTCGCCGCGCTCGGGGGTCGCGGAATCGGTCATCTACTAGCGTTCTCCGATACGAATCGATATAAAATTGATGATAGACGCGCGTTCGGAATCGAGTTAACCACCGGGCTTAAGCGACCCGCCACCTATCGAATCGACGTGACGCTCGACCCCGTGCACTACGAGGGCATCACGCGCCTCGCCGAACGCATCCGGTACGACGTCGAGACGAGCGACCACCGGGACGTCGCCGAGACCGTCTGGGCGGAGTTCCTCGACCCGCTCGCTCGCGACGGCAAGCGCGTGCTCGAACCGCTCGACGAGCAACGGCGACTCGTCGCGGACGTAGAGGACGTCGCGCTCGCGGACACCGAGTACGATACCGTGCACGGCCTCGACGCCGGGACGATCAATCCGACGACGTTCTCGAACGGGCTCGTGCTGGACATCGCGCAGGCGGCGATGAGTGCGACGCCGAGCGACCTCGACCTGCATCGCGCACGCACGGTGGTCATGACGGTGCATTCGGCGGACGCGACCGTGGCGTTCGACGAGGACGACTGGACGATGAACGACGAGGGGTTCGTCCGCACGCAGATCCGGCAGGCACCCCGCGTGAACCGGTTCGCGGAAGGCGTCGTGCACGCACTCAGTCTCTACCGTGCCGAGAGCGAGCACGCCCGCATCAACGCCGACGTCGTCGACGACCTCCTCTGTCTCGACGGCCCCATCTACCCGACCGGGCTCCTCCGGTGGGCGGACCAGCACCCCGAACTCGCGACGGTCCTCGAGGAGGAGGAGCAACCGAAGGAGGTCGTCGAGAACTACGTTCGCCTCGTCGAGACGTTCGTCGAGAAGGCGGTGCCGCTCGTCGGGTTCGTGAAGAATCCCGCGGGGAACGCGATCACGCGCACGGTCCGGGACACGTTCGGGCAGGCGCCGTGGGTGGACGACGCCGCGATGTTCAAGCGCCTCCTGGAGCGCGGCGAGATGGTCGACGACCCCGACGACGCCGAGGGCCGACGGCGCTTCGAGCGCGACACGAGCGCACTCACCGCGACGTCGTGGTTCGTCTCTCGCGGCGGCACCGACGCCGTCCCATCGCGACACGGCGACGTCCTCGGCGTCGACCGCCGCCTCGACCCGGAAGCGTACGAGGTGACGTTCTGCGTCATCTACGACCCCCGCACCGACGTCCTGTACCGCCTCGAAGCGCCGTACGCCGTCACGCGCTCCGCGAGCCAGCGCGACGCGCTCCAGCAGTGGGCGCTCTCCGCCGTCGCCGCCGAACGCGGCCCGCCACTGGCGGTCGGGAAAGCCGACGAACTCGCGAAGATCGGCGGCCGCGAGAAGGCGTCGCTTCGGGAAACCCTCGAGGAGACGTTCCGCTCCCGGCGCGCACGCCAGTACGACGACGTCCGCTGGGGCGACGAGTAGCCGATCGCGACTGTCAGCAGTCGCCAGCGTCGCTCGCGTCGCCGATCACGACTGTCAGCAGTCGCCAGCGTCGCTCGCGTCGCCGATCACGACTGTCAGCAGTCGCCAGCGTCGCTTGCGTCGCCGTACTGTTCGCCCCATGCCGCCATCGCGTCGACGACCGGTTCGAGCGCGCGACCGCGCTCGGTGAGCGCGTACTCGACGCGATGCGGGCGCTCGCTGACGACCGACCGCTCGACGACGCCGTTCGCCTCCAGTCGCTTGAGCGTACTCGAGAGCACCGGCGAAGAGACGTCCGCGGCGGCGTCCTCGAGCGCGGCGAACCCCCTCGGTCCGTCAACGAGCACGGAGACGACGACCGGATGCCACTTCCCGGAGAGGACGTCAGTCGTGCACGCGACGTCGCAGTAGTCCGCGCCAGCGCACCACTCCGCGACGCAAGAGTCAGTAACCATACCACCGTCGACGGCCGCAATCGGCTTCGGCGTCGTCCTCGCCACGACCCGGTCGTCGTCGACCGGACGGTGTCGTGCTTTATATCCCTGAAGCGAGTATCGTGTGGTATGTCAACGGAGGACGTGCTCGAGTCGAGTGCTGCCTCGATGACCGACGAAGAGATCCGGGAGTTCCTGACGGAACAGGGCGTCGGCGTCCTCGCCCTCTCGACCGACGGCGTACCCTACGTCGTCCCGATGTCGTTCGGGTTCGACGGCGATTCGACGCTGTACTTCCTCTTCCTACTGTTCGGGACCGAGAGCCGAAAGCAAACGCTGAGCGACCGAACGGAGCGAGCGCGCTTCCTGGTGTACCGCGCCCGCTCCATGCATGACTGGCGGAGCGTCTCGCTCGTCGGCCACATCGAGCAAGTCCCCGAGGACGACTGGGACCCCCTCCAGGTCGCGATGGAGAACGCGTGGCATCCCAACCTGTTCAGTTCGGCCAGCCCCATGCGCGGCGTCGAAGGCTACCAGTTCCGGGTCGACGACTGGAACGGTATCCGTCACGAACCGTAGGTCCCGGTAGCCGGTCGTACCGCATCGACGCGCCAGCGACCCGCGGCGCCGACCAGTCCGCTGTCCTCGGGCATCCCACAGGTGCCGCCAGCCGTCGACCGTGGTTAGTGCGCGCTAACCCGATGTGGGCGCGCTCGCCGGACCGTTAAGTGCCCGGCGGCGCGAGTGCCGGGTATGGCTTCAGTCGAGATCGAGTACTGCGTACCCTGTGGGCATCGAGAGAACGCGCTGGAGACGGCGGACGCCATCCTGGCGGCGCACGCCGACGCCGTCGATTCGGTCGACCTCGTCCCCGGTGGCGGCGGGATCTTCGAGGTGCGACTGGACGACGAGATGATCCTCGACACGGACGAGGAGGGGTACGACCGGGACGTCGTCGTCGACCGCATCGGCGACGCGGTCGCCTGACTGGATGGGTCTGGGTTCGATAGTCGACGACCACCTGCTCTGGTGGGTGCTCGCCGCCGTCGCCGTCGGCGTCTTCGTTCCAGAGCTGGCCGCGATCACGGCGTACGCGACGCCGATTCTCGCGGTGATGGTCGGGAGCGTGTCGCTCACGCTCACCGTCTCCCGCTTCCGCGGAGTGGACGCGCGCGGCGTCGTCGGCGCACTCGCCGGACACGTCGCGATGCCGGCGCTCGCGTTCGCGGTCGCGGTCGCACTCGACCTCCCGCCGGCGCTCGTCGCGGGTTTCGTCGTGCTCGGCGCGGTGACGCCGGAACTCGTCACGCCGACGATGACCGAGCTCGCGGACGGCGACACCGCACTCTCGATGATCGTGCTCGTCGTCGCGGGCGTCGGTGCGACCGCACTCGTCCCGCTCGCGCTTGCGACGTTCGTCGGCGACGCCATCGCGGTCGACTCCGGGAAGATCGTCGAGGGCCTCGTGCTCGCGGTCGTCGCACCGATGCTCGCCGCCATCGCTCTCCGGCACGCGTTCGAGGACCGGGTCGGTGCGCACGAGGACGCGTACAGCTCGGTGTCGGCGATCGCGGTCGTCGTCATCATCGGCGGGGTCGCGGCGGCGAACGGCGACCTCCTCCGCGCGGAACCCGGGCGGACTGCGGTCGTCGCCGCCGGCGGGCTCGCGCTGAACGTCGCCGGGTACGGCCTGGGCTACCTCGGCGGCACCGGTGGGTCGCGCGAGACGAAGGTCGCGACGACGCTCTCCGTGGGGATGCGGGACTTCGCGGTCGCCGCCGCGCTCGTCGTCGCCGCCGGCTTCCCGACGGAAGCGAGCCTCCCAGCGGTCACGTTCGGCGTCGTGGAGATGACGACGAGCGCACTACTCGCGAACCGACTCGGGTGAAGGAAAGACCGGAGAAACTGCGTCAGGCTGGTTCCGCTTTCTCGACGGTGACGTCGACGTCCTCGGGGTCGACGCCGATGCGCGCGAACTGCGTGCGGACGTGTTCGCGAGCCGCCTCGACGGCCTGGTCGCGCGTGTCGAACCCGCGCGGCATCGGGTTGTCGAACGCGACGTTGACCTCGCGACCGTCGACCTCCTGAATGGTCCCGCCGCTCTCGACCTCGTAGAACTCGTCGCACACCCACATGTACGGCGCGTCCTCGTCGGGTGCGCCCTGGAACTGCGGCGCTCGTTCGCCGCGCTCGTAGACGGTCCCGGTGAGTTCGGTTCCACCGGCAGCGCCACGGACTAATAACATACTTCGACAGTCGGTGCCCAGTGAGATAAGGGACGTGGCTGGAACTGGCTGCACCAGCGTACGCCGACCGCGCGGTCGGCGTTTCAAGGTTGTTGCCTGCACCAGCGTACGCCGACCGCGCGGTCGGCGTTTCAGGGTTGTTGCCTGGACCAGCGTACGCCGACCGCGCGGTCGGCGTTTCAGGGTTGTTGCCTGGACCAGCGTACGCCGACCGCGAGGGCGACGCATCTAGTTGGGGTTACGGCGTCGTCGCGCCGTGAAAAACCGTATGGTGCTGGGGGGCTGAGGGGTGGGTATGACTGACCTCGGTGATTTCGGGGACTTCGACGGCGAGGAGAGCGACGCGGGTGACGCTGGGGCGTCCGACGGTGTGGATGCCCCTGGTGAGGGTGCGTCGTCGAGCGGTGAGGCGTCGAGCGGTGAGGCGTCGACGGAGGGCGACTTCGAGCGCGTGGACGTGTCGCCGCGGGGCGAGGACGACGGTATCGGGACGGTGGCGGTGTCGGCTGGCCTCCAGATCGCGGAGCGCGAGGAGGACACGCAGTTGCGGGCGTACGTGACGACGGGGAATCGGCCGCAGGTCCGGATCGGGAAGTACCTCCTGGTGCCGTATCCGGACGGCGAGAAGCTGTTCTGTCGCATCACGGGCCTGGAGTACGAGCAGGCGTTCGTGAGCGACGACGCGAACGAGATTCACGCGCGCCGGGCGATGCGTCGCGAGGGCATCGACGAAGCCGATTACAAGTTCATGGCGACGCTGGAGCCGATGAGTGTCGTGTTCGAGGACGGCGATGGGGACCTCAAACGACGGATGGTCGATCGCGTGCCGAAGCCGGAGACGGTGGTGCGGGAGGCGAGCGACACGGAGGAGATCAAGACCGGCCTCAAGATTCCGGACGAGGGCGTGTTCCTCGGACATCTCTCCGTCGGCGGGGAGAAGGTGCGGACGGCGGCGGAGCCGCCGACGGTCGACTACCGGTTGAAGGACGACTACGCGGACGGCGACCCGCTCCTGTTCCGGCACACGCTCATCGCGGGCGGTACCGGGAGCGGGAAGACTCACGGCGCGAAGAACGTGCTCCGGCAGTTCCTCGCGGAGGAGCGGACGTACCCGATGGAGGACGGCCGGGAGAGTCGGCCGGCGGTGGTGATGTTCGACCCGCAGGACGAGTACGCGCAGATGCACGACGACAACGAGGCGGTCGACGACGCGTTCCGACGGCGACTGGAGCGCGAAGGCGTCGCTTACGGTGGCGTCGACGACTGCACGGCGTTCGTGCCGAAGGTCGGCGACGGGACGTACTCTGCGGACCACCATCGCGCGGAACAGGTCGAGTTCACGATTCCGTTCTCGATGGTGCGCTCGCGGCCGTGGCTCGTCGCGAGCGCCGGACTCAACGACAACCAGTATCCGGCGTTGAAGTACCTCCTCGGGCGGTTCTTCGACGATCACGGGAGTGCCGGGACGTACTCGCAGTTCCGGTCGTTCCTCGACGACCCGGGGCTGAAGGAGGAACTCGACGAGGCCGGGCGCGTGCACGAGGCGACGTTCGACGCCATCAAGCGCCGCACGTACGGGTTCGGGGACGTCTTCGACCAGAGCGCGCGCCCCATCACGGACATCGTCCACGAGTTCGTGCGACCGGGTGGGTTGAGCGTCGTGCCGACGTATCACGTGACGGATTCGCGGACGACGACGACGGTCGTGCTCGCCCTCGCGAGTCTGCTCGTCGACCAGAAGCTATCGAACGACCCGACGTACGACCGCATCAAGGAGACGCCGCTCGTGCTCGGGATGGACGAGGCGCACAACTTCCTGACGGACGCCGAGGACGTGCAGGCACGGAAGGTCATCTCGAAGTTCACGGACGCCGCCAAACAGGGTCGGAAGGAACGCCTCGGACTCTTCCTCATCACGCAGGACCCCCAGGACGTCGCGGACCCCGTCTTCAAGCAGGTGAACTCGACGGTGGTGTTGAACCTCGGGGACGAGGACGCCATCTCCGCGGTGAACATCCCCGCGAACCTCGAGGACAAGGTGCCCTACATGGAGAAGGGCCAGATGGTCGTGTACTCGCCGGACAACTCCGAGCCCGTCGAGATCGTCGGGCTCTCGAAGTGCCTCACGAAGCACGGGCGCTAGGGGTCGTTCCGGGCGTCGGCGGTCGCGACCGTTCGTGAACGGTCGAATGGCTTATCTCCCGTAGCGTGCTACTTGTTACCATGTCGTCTCGCGTGCTTGTGGCGTACGATGATTCCCCACAGGCCGAACACGCCCTGGAATTCGCCCTGTCGGAGTACGACGACGCACAGATCACCCTCCTGACCGCCGTCGATCCCACCGACGCCGGTTCGCGCACACGGCTCTCGCTCCCACCGTTCGGCGAGGAGTGGCTGGAGCGCGCCCGCGAAGACGCCGAGGAGAACTTCGCCGAAGCCCGCGAACGCATCGAGGACGCCGGACTCGACGTCGACACCGCGATCGAGATCGGTCGCCCCGCCAACACCGTCGTCGAGTACGCCAAGGCACACGACGTCGACCACGTCGTCATGGGAAGCCACGGTCGCTCGGGCGTCACCCGCATCCTCCTCGGGAGCGTCGCGGAGACCGTCGTCCGACGCTCGCCCGTGCCAGTCACCATCGCGCGCTGACCGCCGCAGAAGCCCGACTACGCCCCAATGGTGGCAACGGTCGCGGTCCCGTTCCCCGCCGACTCGTTCGCGCTCTCGTTCGCGGTGGACGCGACGACCGTCCGCTGGCCGTCGTGGACGTGGACGACCTCGACGGCGCCGGGTGCCCCGGTCAGCGATACGACCGCACGATATGGGATCCCCGTGACGACCTGCGCGCACGCGGTGTCGTTCGAGACGTTCAGCGGGACCGAGGTGACGGTCACGGTGAGTCGGTCTGCGGCCGCGTCGTAGCGCACGCTCGACAGTTCGGCCGTGTAACACGCATCGTTCCCCCACGTCGTCCCCTCGACGAACACCGTCCGGTCGCGCACGTCGACGGTCGCGGCGTCGGTCTGCACGCCCGGCGTCGCGTTCGCGACCGCGAACCGCGTGCTCGACACCGCAACGGGTCGTGCGCCCGTCCACGCCGTCGACAGGTCCACGAACGCGTTCGCGCTCGTGTTCGTCACGACCACGCCCGCACCGAGTCCGAGGCCGGCGCTCGCGGACGCGTTCGCCGTGAGCGCGTCCACCGCTCCGACCGCGACGTTCTGCCCCGTGAACGAAACCGTCGCGTTCCCGACGGAGAGCGACTCTGCAGTCACCATGGCCGCACCGTCCCCGGCGTCTGGCGTGGCGTTCAGGCACGTCCCCGGTGCGTTCTCGCAGTCGGTCGCGTACAGCGCCCACGAACCGTCCGCTCGCGTCGCCGACTCCAGGACGACGGCCTCGGTCGCGTTCACGAACAGGTACGACCCGGAGAACCCGAGGAGCGAATCGTCGCCACCGACGTTCCGCGCCGTCGACTCCGCGACCACCGTCCCCGAGGACTGGACGGTCGCGACACCGGCGACGCTACTGTTCGAGACGGACGCGTTCACCAGCACCATCTCCACGTTCCCGAAGTACACGTCCACGCCGACGACGTCGTTCCCCTCGAACTCGCTATCGACCACCGAGGTGTTCGACGTCCCGGACGCGTACAGGCCCGCGAACCCGTTCCGGTCCGCCGAGGACGCCACGACGAGCGAGTCCTCGACGTCGACGAGCTCCATACCGACGTTCGCGTTCTCGTCGGCGTCCACCTCGAACAGCGTCGCGTTCGACGCCTTCTCCACGAACGCCCCGACGAACCAGTCGCGCGTGGTCACGTTCGTCACCGTCACGTTCGAGAGCGCGGATCCGTTCTCGCCACGAACCGCGACCCCGACCGGGTACTGCGCGCGCTCGGTCTCGTCGAACGACGCGTTCAGCGTGTCGTTCCCGTCGACGTCCTCGAACCCGCGACCGTCGATCACGTGGTCGTCGCCGGCGAGGAAGACGTCGCTCGACGCGACGAGCACGCACGCCTGCACCGTCTCGTTCCCGACCTCGATGCCGGTGTCCTCGGTCGCGCTCGCGTTCGTCACGTCCGAATCGAGCACGTACACGCCCGGTTCGTCGATGCGCGTACACGAGTCCACTCGCTGCACGCCGACGCTACCGCCCCCGAGGCTCGCACTCGACGCACCCCCAGTGCCGCCAGCCGCGGCCGTGGCCGTCACCGACGCAGGTGTCGCCGACCCGCCCGCGTCGGGTGCGGTCGGCACTGCCAGTGCACTCCCGGAGAGCCCCACCAGGAGCATCGAGACGACCTGTACGATCACCGCGAAGCGCCTGCCGCTGAGCATGCGTCCACCGTCGTCTGAGGGACCGATAGTTACGAGCCAGATTCGTTGCCAACCCGACGGATAACCCTCCGTTACCCTCGATCCGCGGACGCGCCGCCAACCCGACACGTCCGGGCGTTCACGAGTGGATACCACCTGCCATCGAACCGGCTCTCGTCCGGTTGGCACGGCCAGCGACGGCGTCAGGAACGACGACGCACCGACACACACCAGATGCTTTTTGTCCCAATCGGCGTGAAAGATACAGCCGTGACGTCAACTGACGGCGCACCCGAACGCGCCGAGGAAACCGACAGCGAGGACGCTTCCACCGACGCCACTGACGGGGCGGTGGTGTCGTGGTCGGTCGCGCCGACGGACACGCGCGTCGGGCGACTCTGTACGTACGTCCTCACCGGGTACCTCGGTGGATTCCTGGTGCTCGTCCTCGCTTTGATGGGTGCCGCCGCACTCTCGTCGGCGCTCTCGGGCGACTGGCGGACGCTCGCGCTCGCCGCGGTCCTCGTCGTGCTCGCCGGACCCGTCTCGGCCATCCCGCTCGTCGTGTTCCTCGACGCCGACCAGCGCGCCGACCTCGACGGGCCACTCGGTCGCATCGACCTGGGCGAACTCCATCCACTCGGCGTCCTCGCGAGCGCGCTCGTCGGCGCCCCGCTCATCGTCGCCGGGTTCGTCGCTGGCCTCCCCGGCGTGATCGCGGTCTTCGTCGGTCCGATCTTGCTCCCGATCTTCGCGTTCACCGTCCTCGCACCCGAGGGCGAGGTCGACCTCGACGCCGGGACGCTCACGCTCTACGATACCACGCACTCCCTCGCGGACCTGACGTCGTATCGGACGTACGCGGTCGCCGACCTCGTCCTCGTCCGCCCCGCGTTCGTCCCACGCCCCGGCGGACGAGACGCACCGTTCATCTTCACCATGCAGTCGAGCGACTACGACCGTGCCCGGACGGCGTTCGAAGATGGCGTCGCCGCCGACGCCGAAACCGCTAGCGTGCAGAGCACTGGCGAACGTGTCGCGCTCGCGCTCGCCGGCATCGTCGCGCTCGCACTCGCAGGTGGTCTCGTCGCCCTCGGCACGACCAGTGCGACCGACGGCTCCGAGGTCCTGTACGGTATCGCCGCCATGCCCACCGTCCTCGCCCTGTTCCTGCTCTATCTCGCAGCCCGGTCGAACGGCTAGAACCGAGGATGGTGACTGCGACGGCGACTCAGGCGACTCGATACCGGCCGTCGTCGGTCCGTGCGAGCACGCCGAGGAGGACGAGCCAGTCGAGTTCGCGTGCGACGGTTTCGCCCCAGACCTCGCGCCACGAGTTCGGGTACTTGTTGCGCTCGTACTCGGGGACGTCGTCGGCGACCGCGTCGAACACCTCGCCTGCAGAGAGCGGTTCGCTCGCGTTCGCGACCACGTCGTGGACGGCGGGTGCGAGGTAGACGCCGTCGAGGAACGCCGGGGCGAGGTCCTCTGCGTCGACGTCTGGTCGCGTCCTCGCGTACCCGCGTTCGTGCTTCGCGACGAGGTCGAGTGCGCGCAGGAACGTCAACCACTTCGCGGCCTCGTCGCGCTCCGGGAACCCGACGCGCTCCATCAGTCGCGTACAGCAGTCCTCCTGGGTGTCGGGGACGAGCGGCACCGTTCGCCGCGCCTCGAACACGCGGTCGACGGACTCGGGCGCCGCCGGAACGTGCTTGAATCGCATGCGATCCTATTCCAGGTCGAAGCTCTCCGCGAGCAGTTCCTCGTCGGTCTCCCCGAACACGTGCGTGTCGCCGCCGCGGACGTCGATCGTGACCTTCGCGGGCGCGAACACGTCCTTCGGGATCTGCTGGAAGTTCCAGTCGTGGTCCTCGAACACGTCCGCGAACGGCTGGCCGTACGTGTCCGCCGCCGTGCTCGCGACCTCGTCGAACCGGTCGAAGCCCTGGTCGACGACGAGGTGGACTTCGGCGCCGTACGCGAGCGCGTCGTTCGTGCGCGCCATCGCGGCGTCCTCCGTCGGCGCAACCGGCGCCATCGGCGCGTTCGCGGTCGCCGACAGCACACTCAGCGGGTTGTATCCGAGTTCCGCGAGCCGGAACGTCGCGAGTTCCGCGGCGCGTGCCGCCATGCTCACACTCCCTGCGATGCTCGCGGTCGGGAACGCCAGCAGGAACACGCTCTCGACGTTCGTCTCCGTCAGTTCGGCGACGTGCTCGGCGACGGCTTCGTCGGGGAGCGTCTCCGTCTCCACGGCGAGCGCGGTCAGGTCGAACGCGTCGTGGTACCCGATCTGCCGGAACACGTCCTCTTCGCCGACGAGGGCGCGCGCCGGGCCACTGCCGAGGCCTTCGAAGTCGTCGACGCTCACTTCCCAGCCCGCTTTCTGCGAGCACAGGAGCGCGTACGCCGGATGATCCGTCGACAGTTCGACGTGCGTCAGCGGCGTGCCGTCGACGTCGCCGAGGTTCGACTGCACGGTCGCCAGCCCCGCGGTCTGGATCTCCGACAACAACAGTCCGGCCTCGACACCGCCGTCGAACTCGACGCCGAAGTCGAGCACCGTCGCCTCGTTGTCGAGTTCGAACGCCCCAACGTGCAACTGCTCCGCGAAGTCGATGGCCTCGTCGACGAGCTCGATGGCCATCCGATTCAGACTCTCCATACCCGCCATTGCGCGTCCTCGCGGATAAAAGAAGTCAGTTGGTGTGGAGGGCGACGAAGCGCGACGAAGCGCGACGAAGCGCGACGACCGGAGGGAGTCGCGTTGTCCGTGAGTGGTGTGAGAGTGCGGTGGAGCGCGACGACCGGAGGGAGTCGCGTTGTCCATGACTGGTGTGAGAGTGCGGTGGAGCGCGACGACCGGAGGGAGTCGCGTTGTCCGTGAGTGGTGTGAGAGTGCGGTGGAGCGCGACGACGGGAGGGAGTCGCGTTGTCTGTGGTCGCAAGAGAGGGCGCGACGACGGGAGGGAGTCGCGTTGTCTGTGGTCGCAAGAGAGGGCGCGACGACGGGAGGGAGTCGCGTTGTCTGTGGTCGCAAGAGAGGGCGCGACGACGGGAGGGAGTCGCGTTGTCTGTGGTCGCAAGAGGGGGCGCGGCGACTGGAGGGAGTCGCGTTGTCTGTGGTCGCAAGAGAGGGCGCGACGACCGGAGGGAGTCGCGTTGTCCGTGAGTGGTGTGAGAGTGCGGTGGAGCGCGACGACGGGAGGGAGTCGCGTTGTCTGTGGTCGCAAGAGAGGGCGCGACGACGGGAGGGAGTCGCGTTGTCTGTGGTCGCAAGAGAGGGCGCGACGACGGGAGGGAGTCGCGTTGTCTGTGGTCGCAAGAGAGGGCGCGACGACCGAAGGGAGTCGCGTTGTCTGTGGTCGCAAGAGAGAGCGCGACGACGGGAGGGAGTCGCGTTGTCTGTGACTGTGGTGAGAGAGGGCGCGACGACTGGAGGGGTCGCGTTGGCTGTGACTGTTGTTCGGGGGGTTCAGTCGTGCTGGGAGCGTGCTTCGCGGCCGAGTTCTTCTTCGACGCGGTCGACTTTCGCGCGTGCGGTGGTGTCGGTGGTGCGTTTGTCGTCGATCTTGAGGAAGGTGGAGACGCGGTCACCGTCGACGGCGGCGTGGGCGGCTTCGGCGGCGGCGAACACTTCGGTCGCGTCTTGGGCTTCGATGGTGGTTCCCATGGGTGTGGTTTCGTAGGTGACGTCGAAGTCGTCGAGGGCGGCGACTGCTTTGGCGACTTCGCTGGCCATGCTGTCTTCGGTTACTGGTGCGACGGAGAGGAAGGCGACGCAGGTCATACCACGGGCTAGGGGTGCTGGTGTGGAAAACGCATCGACGTATTGCGGCGAGTGACGGTGGTTATATCCCAACGCTCGGGAATCCTCGCCCTTCAGTGCGGGGAGGATGTCACTCGTCGTAGAGTGATACCGTCACCATCTCGTCGAAGTTCAGGAGGATGCGCTGGGTGACGTCGCCGAAGATCGCTTTCCCGCTCGGGGAGCGGCGGCGGCCGGAGATGAAGATGTGGTCGCAGTTCTCGCGTTCGGCGACCTCGATTGCGTCCTGTGCGAGGTGGCCGACGATGCCGATGGTCTCGAAGTCGGTGTGGCCGAGGGCGTTCCGGCCGGCTTCCTTCGCGATGTGGTTGGCTTCGCGTTCGGCTTCGTCGATGGAGAACGACCCGCCGCCGCTTCCGGTCTCCATCCGCGAGCTCATCCGTTCGTCGTATTCGTCGTCGGGCATCACGTGCAACAGGATGAGTTCCGCGTCGACGCCGTTTGTCAGTGCGTCGGCTTCCTCGAGTAATTCGGATGTCGCCGGTGAGTCGCTTCGAACCACTGCCAGTGCCTTGTCCATACCCGAACGTGTCACAGGGTTTCGGGAAAAGCGTTTCCAGTACACGTCAACGTGTTACTCGGCAACGCAGGTCGTGGTAGTGTTGCTCGCGCTCGATGCGTCCGGCGGAATCAGTGTGGCGTCGAGTTGCGGAAAATCAGGGCTTAGGTCGGGTTAGCGGCGGGTTTCGGAGGGCCCTCGTTCGGCTGAGCGGTCTACGGTAGACGGGTGCTTGTCTCGGAAAACGCTGAACTATCCGGGTTCGTGGTGGGGTCTCGGTGTCGAGCTTCGATGCGAGTAAGTCCGCGTGATAGCGCCCTGTAGGGTATATAACAAGGAGGACTCGACTCGATAATATTTGTTGGTATGTCACAGGACAGCCAGAAACTCACACGGCGACTCGACGTGGCGCGCAGACCGGTCATGAAGGCAGTTGGTGCCGGGGCGATCCTCGGCGGCCTCGGCCTCGCAGCCTCCGGCGCGGACGACGCCGCGAACTCGCTCGACGAACACGAAGGCACCGTTCACACGGTCGAAACACTCATCTCGGGCCCACCGACGGCGGAAGGGCGACCGGCGGACTTCTTCTATCAACCGACCGGCCTGCACGTCGAACCCGGCGACGTGGTGCGCTGGCGGTTCGTCACGCCCGACCACAACGTCGTCTCCCTGCATCCGGCGTTCGGGATGCGGCGACGCGTCCCGCTCGGCGTCGACGCGTTCTCGTCGCCACTCCTCGGGTTCGAACCGGAATCCATCCCCGGCGACATGATCGAACCACCGACACCACCCGTCGAGGAACCCGACGACGGAACCGGCAACGAGACCACGACGACGGCGGAAGCGGAGACGACGGCGGAAGCGGAGACGACGGCGGAAGCGGAGACGACGGTCGACGGCAACGAGACCACCGAACCCCCCGTCCAGACCGGACCGGTACCGTCGACCTGGTTGCTCGAATTCGAGACGCCGGGCGTCTACGACATCGTCTGCTCGCCACACGAAGTGTTCGGGATGGCGATGCGGATCGTCGTCGGCGACGAGACCGAGACGGAGTTCGAGACGAGCGACCCCGAAGCCCTCCCCGAACCACGCGCTGGCCCCGTCGGCCTCTCGCGCATCACCCTCACCGACCCCGCACTCGAACCAGAAGCCATCGTCGAAGCAGGGACCGTCGCATGGCAGGACCTCGAATCAGTCACCGCACCCGGCGGCAACGGCGGCGACGGTGGCGACGGCGGCGACGGTGGCGACGGCGGCGAGGGAGGTGACGGCGACGGCGAAACCGAGACGGAGACCGGAACCGAAACGGAGACCGGAACCGAAACGGAGGGCGCCACTAACCTCGTGTAACGACTCGAACAAGACAGTCTGACTGAATTCAGCGACGGACGTCGAAGGAGTGCCCAGACGGGGATTTGAACCGAAGCCAGACGTGCTCGCTCACGTTCGTTCGCTCCGCGCGACTGGCAGGATTCAAATCCCATTCCGATTCTCGTGATTTCGGACGACTCGCTGCGCTCGTCGTCGTTGAAATCACGAGAAGTGCGCAGACGGGGATTTGTACCGAACTGAGACGGTCGCCCTCGCTTCGCTCGGGCGCTGCGACTCACAGGATTCAAATCCCCTTGTTCCGACTCCTTCGACGACGTACGTGACTCGCACCGCTACGCGGTGCTCGTCGGTGTTGTCGTCGAAGGAAGTGCGCAGACGGGGATTTGAACCCCGGTTGTGACCATGGCAAGGTCACGTGATACCACTACACTATCTGCGCGCGGTATCGCTCTCGCGTACCTAATCGTAGTGCCCGGGTTACAGATAAGGGTTGCGAATCGGTACCGGTTCGGCACGTGGAACCAGCACACGGCGACGGGGTGTTCTCGCGCCCGGGCTCTGCCCTCCAGCGATAGAGAACGTATAGTCACTCCGCACGTGAGCGCTCGCGTGCGATGGAGATCGACTTGGTTCGAGCGTGGTAGGGAGCGCACCGATTGGAGTGGGGCAGGCTGGACGGGCGTCGACCAGCTACGTACCGGATCGAGACCGCGTGCTCGCGACCGCACGCAGGGGCGGTGCCAGCCGACGCCTCGGCCCAGTCATGTGAACGCGGAACACGGTTCTGTGGGGCTGTGAGGCCCTCACACCCGGAAACAATCCGGCACCCTTTTATGCCGCGTTCGAATATAATCGGCACAGTCTAGTGACGAGGCGAACAAGCGACACGGCATGACCACCAGCGTACTCGTGCCGTCGTCCCTCACCCGGGAAGCCGAAGACAAACGCGAGGCAACTCGCAAACTCGGTTACGTCGCCCGCGCGGCGACGGTCTTCCGGGCCGACCGACTCGTCGTCTTCCCCGACGAAGACGGCGAACAGAAACGGGACGCCGGGTTCGTAAGCACCGTACTGGAGTACGCCGCCACACCCCCATACCTCCGAAAGGAAGTGTGGGACAGGCGGCCCGAACTGGAGTACGCGGGCGTCATGCCGCCGCTGCTCGCCACGCCACAGACCGGCTCCGAATCGAACGATTCGGGGTCGTTAAGACAGGGAATCGTGACCGAGGTCGGACCTGAAGGGCGCGTCCGGGTCAATTGCGGACTGCAACACCCGATCTCCCTCAATACGCCTCCAGCAATGGAGGTCGAAGAGGGGGAACGCGTCACCGTCAGGGTCTCTTCGAGACGACCGGTTCGAGCGCGAATCGTCGACGACCCCCTTCCGGGGCTCGACGTGACGCGATCGACCATCTCGGCAGCACTCGGCCGTGAGGACGCCGGTGTGACCATCGCCGCTTCACGATACGGAGAATCGCTCTCCGTATCCAGGCTGGACACGCTGGCCGGGCGCATCCACGACGACGGAATGACCGTCGCGTTCGGAGCGCCCGATAGAGGGCTGCCGCCGATCCTCGGCGTCGACCGCGACGCCGTGGGTTCCGAAGCAGTCGAATCCGGCGACCTACCCGGGTTCGACCTCTGGGTGAACTCGATTCCGAATCAGGGCAGCGAGGTCGTGCGAACTGAAGAAGCGATGTTCGCGACGCTCGCCTGCCTCACCCTAACGAGGTAACAGCATGCCACAACCAAGCAGACCACGAAAAGGTTCACTCGGATTCGGACCGCGAGTGCGCGCGTCGAGCGAGACGCCGCGTTTCAACTCGTGGCCCGACAGCGACGGACAGCCGACGCTCCAGGGTTTCGCTGGCTACAAGGCCGGCATGACCCACGTGGTGATGATCAACGACGAGTCCAACTCCCCCCGCGAAGGGATGGAGGAGACCGTCCCGGTCACCATCATCGAGACGCCACCCATGAACGCGGTGGCGCTGCGAGCGTACGAGAACACACCCTACGGCAAGCAGCCGCTCACCGAAGTGTGGACGGACGAGTTCGACGACGACCTCGAGCGCGTCCTCGACGTCCCGGACGACGTCGACTTCGAGGAGTCCACTGAGGCCTTCCGCGAGACCGTGCAGGCGGAGAACGTCACCGAACTGCGTGCGATCACGCACACGGTGCCGTCGACCGTCCCGTCGGTCCCGAAGAAGAAGCCGGACGTGATGGAGACCCGCATCGGCGGTGGCTCCGTCTCCGAGAAGCTCGACTACGGCCTCGAACTCCTCGAGGACGGTGGGGCACACGACACCACGGACGTCTTCCGCGAGGGCGAACTCGCGGACGTCGCCGGTGTCACGAAGGGCAAGGGCACCCAGGGTCCCGTCAAGCGCTGGGGCGTCCAGAAGCGAAAGGGCAAGCACGCCCGTCAGGGCTGGCGGCGCCGCATCGGTAACCTCGGCCCGTGGAACCCGAGCCGCGTTCGCTCGGTCGTTCCCCAGCAGGGTCAGACCGGCTACCACCAGCGTACCGAGCTCAACAAGCGTATCCTCGGGCTCGGCGATGGCGACGACGTGAACGTGGACGGCGGCTTCGTCAACTACGGCGAAGTCGACGGCCCGTACACGCTCGTGAAGGGTAGCGTGCCCGGTCCCGACCAGCGTCTCCTTCGGCTTCGACCGGCCATCCGGCCGAACGAGCAACCGCGCCTCGATCCCGAGGTGCGGTACGTCTCCAATGCATCGAACCAGGGCTAAATCATGAACGCGACAATCTACGACCTGGACGGCGAGGAATCCGGTTCGCTCGACCTGCCGGAGGTCTTCGGGACGCAGTTCCGCCCGGACCTCATCAAGCGAGCCGTCGGCGTCGCCCAGGCGAACGCGAAACAGGACTACGGAGCCGACGAACTTGCGGGGCTCCGGACGTCCGCGGAATCGCCCGGCTCCGGGCGTGGCATGGCGCACGTGCCGCGCACGAACGGTCAGGCTGCGCGCGTCCCCCAGGCGGTCGGTGGACGCAAAGCGCATCCGCCGAAAGCCGAGAAAGATCAGGGGAAGGAGATCAACGACAAGGAACGCAAGCTGGCGTTCCGGTCGGCGGTCGCGGCGACGGTCGACGCCGACGCGGTCGACGAGCGCGGTCACGAGTTCGAGGACGACCTCGACCTGCCCGTCGTCGTCTCCGACGACTTCGAGGACCTCGAGAAGACGAAGGAGGTCGTCTCCTTCCTCGAGGGTCTCGGTGCGTACGCGGACGTGGAACGAGCCGACGAGGGTCGTTCCGTTCGTGCTGGCCAGGGGAAGCTCCGTGGCCGGAAGTACCAGACGCCGACGTCGATCCTCTTCGTCACGTCGAGTGACGCGGGGCCGTCGAAGGCCGCGCGGAACCTCGCCGGCGTGGACGTCGCCACTGCGGCGAACGTCGACGTCGAGGACCTCGCGCCCGGCACGGCCGCCGGTCGCCTGACGGTCTGGACGGAGTCCGCCGTCGAGGAGGTGAACGAGCGATGAGTGCTGACGTGATCCGGTTCCCGCTCGTCACCGAGAAGGCGATGAACGACATGGACTTCGAGAACAAGCTCCAGTTCGTCGTGCACGACGAGGCGCACAAGCCCGACATCGCCGACGCTATCGAGACGCAGTTCGACGTCGGCGTGGAGAGCGTGAACACGATGCTGACGATGAAAGGCCAGAAGAAGGCGATCGTTCGTCTGAGCGAGGACGACGACGCGCAGGAAGTGGCCTCCCGAATCGGGGTGTTCTAAGAATGGGACGAAGAATTCAGGGGCAGCGACGTGGCCGAGGCGGCTCGACGTTCCGAGCGCCCAGTCACCGATACAAGGCTGACCTGAGTCACAAGAAACTGGAGGAATCGGACGTCGTCGCGGGCGAAGTCGTGGACATCGAGCACGACCCCGCGCGTTCCGCGCCCGTCGCGGATGTCGAGTTCAACGACGGCGACCGCCGTCTCGTGCTCGCGCCCGAAGGGATCGCGGTCGGCGACGAAATACAGATCGGTATCTCCTCGGAGATCAAGCCCGGCAACACGATGCCGCTGGCGGAGATCCCCGAGGGTGTTCCCGTGTGTAACGTCGAACGCCAGCCGAGCGACGGCGGGAAGTTCGCACGTGCGTCGGGGACGAGCGCCGACCTCATCACGCACGACCGCGACGCCGCGGTCGTCCAGCTCCCCAGCGGCGAGATGAAGCGCCTGTCGCCGGAGTGCCGCGCCACGGTCGGCGTGGTCGCCGGTGGCGGTCGAACGGAGAAGCCGTTCGTGAAGGCGGGGAACAAGTACCACAAGATGAAGTCCCGAGGCGGGAAGTACCCGACCGTTCGTGGTGTTGCGATGAACGCCGTCGACCACCCGTTCGGTGGCGGTGGCCGACAGCACCCCGGGAAGCCCAAGTCCGTTTCGCGGAACGCACCGCCGGGCCGCAAGGTCGGCGACATCTCCTCCCGTCGTACGGGTCGAGGTGGTGACAAATGAGTCAGGATTACAGAACCGGCCGGGACGAGGACGAGGAGTTCACGTACCGTGGCCACACGCTCGACGAACTCCAGGCGCTGAGCCTGGAGGAAGTCGCTGAACTGTTGCCCGCTCGCCAGCGGCGAAGTATCGAGCGCGGGCTGTCCGTCGAGAAGCAGAAGCTCATCGACGACGCTCGCGACGCGACCGAAGAGGAAACAGCGAACGACCCGCTCCGCACGCACCTGCGCGACATGGTGATTCTGCCGGAGTTCGTCGGCCTCACGTTCGCCGTGTACAACGGCCAGGAGTTCGAGCGCGTTCGAGTGGAGCCCGAGATGCTCGGGCACTACCTCGGCGAGTTCCAGCTCACGCGGACGTCCGTCGAGCACGGACAGGCCGGTATCGGGGCGACGCGGTCCTCGAAGTTCGTGCCACTCAAGTAAACCATGGGAATCAGTTACAGCGTCGACGCGGATCCGGATTCGACGGCGAAAGCCATGCTCCGGGAGCGTCACATGAGCAACAAGCACAGCAAGGCTATCGCGCGAGAGATCAAGGGCAAGACCGTCGAGGATGCGCAGTCGTACCTCGACGACGTCATTGCCGGCGACCGCTCGGTGCCGTTCAGAAAGCACAACAGTGGAGTCGGGCATCGGAGCGACATCGACGGCTGGGACGCCGGTCGCTTCCCCGAGAAGGCCAGCAAGGCGTTCAAGGAACTGCTCGAGAACGTCGCCGCGAACGCGGACCACCAGGGTTTCGACGGGGAATCCATGGAGATCGTGCATTGTGCGGCGCACAAGGTCGGCGAGAGTCAGGGCCGCAAGCCTCGAGCGATGGGGCGTGCGTCGCCGTGGAACACGCCGGAGGTCGACGTGGAAATCGTCGTCGAGGAGGCTGAAGCATAATGGCTGACGAGCACCAGTTCATTCAGGACGGGATGCAGCGCTCCCAGATCGACGAGTTCTTCGCGGAAGAGCTCGGTCGCGCCGGCTACGGCGGCATGGAGATGGCGCCGACGCCGATGGGCATGCAGATCGTCCTCAAGGCGGAGAAGCCCGGGATGGTCATCGGGAAGGGTGGGAAGAACATCCGGAAGGTCACCACCCAGCTCGAGGAGCGATTCAACCTCGAGGACCCCCAGATCGACGTGCAGGAGGTCGACGAGCCGGACCTGAACGCACGCATCGTCGCGGATCGTCTCGCGAACGCGCTCGAGCGTGGCTGGTACTTCCGGAAGGCCGGTCACACGACGCTCGAACGCATCATGGACGCTGGCGCACTCGGCGCCGAGATCGTCCTGAGCGGGAAGGTCACTGGCGCGCGTTCGCGCGTCGAGAAGTTCAACGACGGCTACATCAAGCACAACGGCGAGCCCGCGGAGACGGTCGTCGACCACGGCCAGGGCGTTGCGGTGATGAAGCTCGGCACGATCGGTGTCGACGTGAAGATCATCCCGCCGGGTGCGGAACTCCCCGACGACTTCCACGTGCACGCGGACATGGACGTGAGCGAGGTCGCGCCGGATGCCGTCGAGGCGAACGAGGCGGCGGACCTCATCAGCGAGCCCGACGACGAGGAGCTCGCGGAGATCCGCGAGGAGGCCCAGGCTGACGCGGACGAGGAGTCCGCCGAAGCCGAGGCTGACGCTGACGCCGAGGACGTCGAAGCGGTCGACGAAGAGGTCGTCGAGGAGGTCGTCGAGGACGTCGACGAGGACGAAGACGTCGACGTCCCCACGGACGAGGACGTCGAGGACGACTTCGAGGACCTCGACGAAGCCGTCGAGTCCGAGGCCGAAGAGATGATGGACGAGATGGACGACGAAGAAGCGGACACGGAGGAGTAAGTCATGGCGATTCTTCACACCGAAGAGATCCGCGACATGACGGCCACCGAACGCGAAGAGGAACTCGAGGAGCTCGAGACCGAGCTCCTGAACACGAAGGCAGTGCAGGCAGCCGGTGGTGCGCCCGACAATCCCGGGCGAGTGAGCGAGCTGAAGAAGACGATCGCCCGGATCAAGACGATCCAGACGGAAGAAGGCGATCACGAGTAAATCAATGGCACTGACACCCGAGACGCTCCCACGACACGAACTGAACGGCCTCCGCGTTGCGGTGGTCGACGCCGCGAACCCCGACCTCGTCGGGATAGCGGGTCGTGTCGTGCTCGAATCGAAGAGTACGTTGCACGTCGAGGACGTGCGCGATGGGGAGTCTCGGGTACGGCAGGTGCCCAAGGAGTCCGCGGTGTTCGAGTTCGCGATCACAGATGAAGCCGCCGACTGCGCGAAGCAGTCGGGGACCACGTCGAAACCTGGTCGGGATACTGCCGGCGTCCGCGCCGGTCAGTCCGGGTCTGGCGACGGCGTGGCCTACGTTACGGTGGATGGCGACCGATTGCTCTCACGACCCGCGCTCCGGACGGAAACTGCAGGTGATTCGAAATGGCGATAGGACTGAACGTACCAGAACCGGAGGAATCCTGTGCTGACGAGGACTGCCCGTTCCACGGCTCGCTTGCCGTGCGCGGCCAGACCCTCGAAGGGACAGTGGCCTCCACAGACATGGAGAAGACCGTCGTCGTCCAACGAGAGTACGACGTGCGAGTCCCCAAGTACGACCGCTACATGAAGCGGCGTTCTCGGGTACCCGCGCATGCACCGACGTGCATGGAGCTCTCGGAAGGCGACGCGGTTCGCATCGCAGAGACACGACCGCTCTCGAAGACGAAATCTCACGTCGTCGTCGAACGACTCGGCGACGGAGGTGAGAACTGATGGAAGCCCTCAAGGCCGACGTCACGCAGGGCCTGGAGAAGGGTTCGCTCGTGACGTGTTCGGACAACACGGGCGCTCGCGTGGTGAAGATCATCAGCGTGTCCGGCTATCAGGGCACGAAGAACCGACACCCGAAGGCGGGTATCGGTGACAAGGTGACGGTTGCGGTGACGAAGGGGACGCCCGAAGAGCGTCGCCAAGTCAAGGAAGCCGTCATCATTCGTCAGCGCAAGTCCATCCGTCGCCCGGACGGAACTCGCGTCAAGTTCGAGGACAACGCGGCCGTGCTCGTGAACGACAACGAGGAGCCCCAGGGAACGGAGATCAAGGGCCCCGTCGCTCGCGAAGTGGCGGAGCGCTTCGGTTCCATTGCGTCCACTGCGACGATGATAGTATGACACGACAACCATCCAAACAGCGAAAGCAGACCGAGCGTGCCTCGCTTCACGAGAAGCAAAAGCAGGTCCGGTCGACGCTGAGCGAAGACCTTCGCGAGGAGTACGATCGTCGACGCGCTCGCGTGAACGCGGGCGATACGGTCGAGGTCCTCCGCGGTGACTTCGCCGGCGAAGAGGGCGAAGTCGTCGACGTCGACCTCCGCGAGACGGCGGTCTACGTCGAGGACGTCACCCTCGAGAAGGCCGACGGTGAGGAAGTTGGGCGCGCGCTCGATGCGTCGAACCTCCGCATCGTCGACCTCGACCTCGAAGACGACCGCCGCGAGGCGCGTCTCAGTGGTGATGACGAATGACGAAACACCAGAAGCGACTCTCGGTTCCGAAGTCTTGGCCGGTCGAGCGCAAGACCGAGACGTTCACCGTGAAGGCCGACGCCGGCCCGCACGGCGAGGAGGGTGTCCCGCTGGTCATCCTGCTCCGTGACGTTCTCGGGTACGCCGACTCGAAGAAGGAAGCCCGGTACGCCCTGAACGAGGGGTCGGTGCTCGTGAACGGCGACGCCGTCAGCGACGAGCAGCGTCCCATCGGGATGTTCGACATCATCTCGTTCCAGGAGCGCGGCGAGGATTACCGCGTGTTCCCGGACGAAGGTGGTCGACTCGCGCTCACGCCCATCGACGCGGATGCGGCGGACGCGAAACTCGGGAAGATCACGGGCAAGCAACAGGTCACTGGGGGCGACACCCAGCTGGCGTTGCACGACGGACAGACGCTCCAGCTCGAGGACGCGAGCGAGTACGCGGTGAACGACTCGATCGTCGTCGGGTTCGAGAACGACGACGTCGTCGCGCACTTCCCCTACGAGGAGGGTGCGCTCGTCACGGCGGTTCGTGGCAGTCACGCCGGCGAGATCGGCGAGGTCGACGAGATCGCCGTCACGCACGGGAGCGGTTCGAACACGGTCCGCGTCGGGCAGGACGACGATGCCTACGAGACGATCGAGGAGTACGTCGTCGTCATCGACGAGAACTTCACGGGCGATGCGGGAAGCGCATCGGAAACCTCGAGCGGTGACAGCCGCGAGGACGGAGGTGACGGCGAATGAGCGAGAGCGAGTCCGCCGAGTTCCACGAGATGCGCGAACCCACGATCGAGAAGGTCGTCGTCCACATGGGCGTCGGCGAAGGTGGGCGCGAGCTCGCGAACGCGGAAGACATCCTGGAGAGCGTCACGGGCCAGACGTCGGTGCGTACGAAAGCGCGGTCGACGATGCCCGACTTCGACATTCGCCAGGGTGACCCGATCGGTGTGAAAGTGACGTTGCGGGGCGAGGTCGCCGAAGACTTCCTGTCGACGACGCTGGGGATCGCGGAACTGTCCGCGTCCCAGTTCGACGATCAGGGGAACTTCAGTTTCGGCGTGGACGAACACACGGACTTCCCGAGTCAGGAGTACGACCCGAACGTCGGTATCTACGGGCTGGACGTCACGGTGAATCTCGTCCGACCCGGGTACCGCGTTTCGAAGCGCGACAAGCGCTCGCAGAGTCTCCCGTCCAAGCACCGCCTCAACCCCGAGGACGCCGTTCGATACATCGAATCGTCGTTCGACGTGGAGGTAACAGATGAGTGAAAGCGAAACAGAGAGCGAGCAGACCGGAGAGCACGCCGCAAAGCGGACTGGCCAGATGGAGGAGTGCCAGCGTTGCGGCCGAGAGCAGGGCCTCGTCGGCAAGTACGACATCTGGCTCTGTCGACAGTGCTTCCGAGAGATCGCTCGTGACATGGGCTTCAGGAAGTACCGATAACAATGACAGCAAGCGACCCGTTCAGTAATGCCCTCTCCGGCCTCGATAACGCCGAGAGTGTTGGGCACCTGACACACAACGTATCGCCCGCTTCGAACGAAATCGGCAGCGTACTCGAGGTCTTCTACGACCGCGGGTACATCGACGGCTTCGAGTACGTCGACGACGGCAAGTCCGGTGAGTTCGAGGTCGAACTGAAAGGCCAGATCAACGAGTGTGGCCCCGTCAAGCCCCGTTATTCGGTGGGCGCCGACGAGTACGAGCGCTGGGAGAAGCGATTCCTTCCGGCTCGTGACTACGGCGCGCTCATCGTCACGACGAGCCATGGCGTCATGAGTCACTACGAGGCTCGCGACGCGGGTGTCGGCGGACAGGTCATCGCGTACGTGTACTGAATCATGCGAGTCGAACTAGCTATCCCAGACGACGTAACCGCGGAAGTCGACCACCTCGACGTCACAGTCGAGGGGCCGAACGGCTCCGTCACACGACGGCTCTGGTACCCCGACGTCTCCGTCGAGGTCGAGGACGACACGGTCGTCATCGCCTCCGACGAAGCGGACGCGAAGACGAACGCGACGGTCGGGACGTTCGAGAGCCACGTCCAGAACATGTTCCACGGCGTCACCGAGGGCTGGGAGTACGAGATGGAAGTCTTCTACTCTCACTTCCCGATGCAGGTGAACGCCGAGGGTGACGAGGTCGTTATCGAGAACTTCCTCGGTGAGAAGGCACCGCGACGCACGACTATCCACGGCGACACCGACGTCTCCATCGACGGTGAGGAACTCACCATCAGTGGTGCGGACAAGGAGGCTGTCGGGCAGACGGCCGCGGACATCGAACAGTTGACGAAGGTGTCCGGGAAGGACAATCGTGTCTTCCAGGACGGCGTGTACATCACGCAGAAACCCCGGAAGGGAGGTGCCTGATAGATGGCAGACGAACCTGAGACGCTCGAAGACATCAGCGGTGTCGGGCCATCGAAGGCCGAAGCGCTCGAGGCGGCCGGCTACGAGTCCGTCGAGGACGTCAAGGCGGCGTCGCAGTCCGAGCTCGCGGAGGTCGACGGTATCGGGAACGCGCTCGCTGCGCGTATCAAGGCCGACGTCGGCGACCTGGAAGTGAGTGAGGAGACCGACGCGGAGATCGAAGCCGAGGAACCCGAGGCCGAGGCGGCCGAGGAGGAGGCGGTGGAGACGGAACTGCAGGCGAAGGGGCTCACCGAGAAGACGCCGGAGCTCTCCGAGACGGAGGAGCGCCTCCTGGAGCAGCGTCGGCGCGTCGGCAAACCCCAGTTCAACCGCCAGGATTACCACAAGAAGAAGCGGACGCCGACGTCGTGGCGCAAGCCACGAGGTGGGTTGTCCAAGCAGCGACGTGGTGTGAAGGGCAAAGGGGACAAGGTCGAGGCTGGCTTCCGGACGCCGAAGGCGGTCCGGGGCAAGCATCCCTCTGGCTTCGAGGAGGTTCGCGTGCACAACGTGGACGACCTCGAGGGCGTGAACGGCGACGTCGAAGCGGTGCGTATCGCTTCGAAGGTCGGTGGCCGGAAGCGCGAACGCATCGAGGAGCAAGCCGAAGACGACGGGATTCGGGTGCTGAACCCGACGTACGTCGAAGTCGAGGTGGATTCCGATGAGTGACCTGAGTGCACAGAAGCGACTGGCGTCTGACGTCCTGGACGTCGGGAAGAGCCGCGTCTGGTTCGACCCGGACGAGCAGGGCGAGATCGCGGAAGCGATCACGCGCGAGGACATCCGTGAGCTCGTCGACGAGGGCTCGATTCGCGCGGAACCGAAGAAGGGTATCTCGAAGGGTCGTTCGCGCGAACGCAAGGACAAGCGCGCGTACGGTCACCAGAAGGGCCCGGGCTCCCGCAAGGGGAAGGCCGGTGCTCGCGAGGACCCCAAGCAGAAGTGGCAACAGCAGATTCGTGCACAGCGAAAGAAGCTGAACGAACTCCGTGGCGAGGGCGAGATCTCGCGCTCGCAGTACCGCGAACTCTATAACAAGGCTCGTGGTGGGGAGTTCCGGAGCGTCCAGTACCTGTTGAACTACATCGAAAACAACTACGGTGACGAATAATGGCGACAGGACCACGATATAAGGTTCCGATGCGCCGTCGTCGCGAGGTTCGGACGGACTACCATCAGAGGTTGCGCCTCCTGAAATCTGGGAAGCCGCGTCTGGTCGCTCGAAAGAGCAACCGGCACGTCACGGCGCAGCTGGTTACCCCCGGTCCGGACGGTGACGACACGCATGCGGCCGCACATTCGAGTGACCTCGCGGAGTATGGGTGGGAGGCGCCGACTGGCAACCTCCCGAGCGCGTACCTGACTGGCTTGCTGGCTGGTCGGCGTGCGCTGGACGCCGGCGTCGAGGAGGCGGTCCTCGACATCGGACTGAATACGGCGACGCCTGGCAGTAAGGTGTTCGCGATCCAGGAGGGCGCGATCGACGCGGGCCTGGAGATCCCCCATAGCGACGACGTTCTCGCTGAGTGGCCGCGGAACCGCGGCGAGCACATCGCCGAGTACGCAGAACAGCTCGACGAACCGCTCTATTCGGGCGAGTTCGATGCAACAGATCTTCCCGAGCACTTCGATACGGTGCGGGAAACCCTCATGGACGAACAATGAGCAACGACAACTACAACGACGGCTGGGAACCCGTCACTCGGCTCGGTAAGAAGGTGCAGGAGGGCGACATCGATTCGATGGAGCAGGCCCTCAACTCCGGGCTTCCGCTGAAGGAGGCCAAAGTCGTCGATCAGCTCCTGCCGGGGCTGGACGACGAAGTGCTGGACATCAACATGGTCCAGCGCATGACCGACTCCGGGCGACGGGTGAAGTTCCGCTGCGTCGTCGCTATCGGCAACCGCGACGGGTACGTCGGGTACGCCGAGGGCCGCGACGACCAGGTCGGTGCCGCCATCCAGAAGGCCATCGACATCGCGAAACTGAACATCATCGACGTTCCCCGTGGCTCAGGGTCGTGGGAGGACCGTTCGACGAAACCGCACTCGCTCACGCACAAGACGAGCGGGAAAGCGGGTTCCGTCGAGGTCGAGCTCATTCCGGCGCCGCTCGGGCTCGGGCTCGCGGCGAGCGAGACGGTCCGGCACGTCCTGGAGCTTGCGGGCGTGGAGGACGCGTGGACGAAGTCCTACGGGAACACGCGAACGACCGTGAACCTGGCGAAGGCGACGTTCAACGCGCTCCAGAACGCCTCGCAGTCTCGTGGCGCTCGCACGCGCGGGCAGACCGAGGGTGCGGGAGGGATCGAACAATGAAGGCTGTCGTCCAGCTCCGTGGTGAAGTCGACATGAGCGGCGACATCCAGGACACGCTGGAGATGCTGAACGTCCACGAGGTCAACCACTGTGCGCTGGTTCCGGAGACGGACAGCTACGCGGGGATGTTGACGAAGGTCAACGACTACGTGGCGATGGGCGAACCCAGCGAGGACGTGTTGACGACGCTCCTCTCGACGCGCGCCGAGCCCCTCGAGGGCGACGCGGACGTCGACGAGGCGTACCTCGCCGAACACACGGACTACGAGGACTTCGAGTCGCTCGCGTCGGCCCTCATCGACGAGGAGACGACGCTTCGCGACCAGGGTCTCGCGCCGTGTCTCCGTCTGCACCCGCCGCGGAAGGGCCACGACGGCATCAAGAAACCGACGCAGGAGAGCGGTCAGATCGGCAAGCACTCTAGCGCGGCAATCGACGAACTGCTCGAGGCGATGCGATAACCATGACGAGCAAGAAACGAAGACAGCGCGGGTCGCGGACGCACGGTGGCGGGACGCACAAGAACCGGCGTGGTGCCGGGAACCGTGGCGGTCGCGGTCGTGCGGGACGTGGGAAGCACGAGTTCCACAACTACGAACCGATCGGCAAACACGGCTTCACGCAGCCCGAGGACACGCAGCGCGACGTTCTCGAGATCTCCGTCCAGAAGCTGGACGAGGACGCGGTGCTGTACGCCGCTGAGGGCGACGCCGAGACGGATGGCGACGCGTACGTCATCGACGCTCGTGACGTCGTCGAGGATGGCTGGGAGACTGACGTCGTGAAGGTCCTGGGGAACGGTCAGGTCCGGAACGAACTGCACGTGACCGCTGACGCGTTCACGGGCAGTGCACGTGGCCTCATCGAGGAGGCTGGCGGCGACGCGTCGCTCTCCGAGCGCGGCGAGGAGATGGCTGAATCGGAAGACACTCAGGCGTCCGAGGACGAAGAGGAGTAATTCATGGGATGGAAGGAGGCTGCAGAACCGGTACTCACGCGGATGCCCACGGTCGAGCGACCGGAAGGGCACGTACCGTTCAAACGGAAGCTGCTGTGGACTGGTGGCGTGCTCGTGTTGTACTTCTTCCTCACGAGCGTCCCCATCTGGGGGCTCGGCGGTGGCCAGCAGGACCTATTCGGTCAGTTCCGGGCGATCCTTGCAGGGTCGCAGTTCTCGGTCCTGCATCTCGGTATCGGACCGATCGTCACGGCGAGCATCGTCCTGCAGTTGCTTGGCGGTGCGAACCTCCTGGGGTTGGACACGAACGATCCGCGTGACCAGGTGCTGTATCAGGGCCTCCAGAAGCTCCTCGTCGTGTTCATGATCGTCTTGACGGGGCTCCCGATGGTGCTCAGTGGGTACTTGCCGGCTGACGGTAATCTCGCCGCTCGGCTCGGTATCCCGCTCGCTGGCATGGAGGGACTGATATTCTTCCAGATATTCGTCGGGGGTGTCCTCATCCTGTTCATGGACGAGGTCATCTCCAAGTGGGGGGTCGGTTCCGGTATCGGGTTGTTCATCGTCGCGAACGTGAGCGAGACCCTCATCGATGGCATCATCAGTCCGCGGGATGGACTGCTGGTGAGCTGGTTCGGTCTGATCACGAACCCGAGTGGGGTGTCGTTCGACGCTATCCTCGGGTCGCAGGGGCGGCTCGTGGCGTTGACGACGACGGTCCTGATCTTCTCCGTCGTCGTGTACGCGGAGTCGGTCCGGATCGAGATCCCGCTGAGTCACGCTCGCGTGAAGGGTGCGCGTGGTCGGTTCCCCGTGAAACTCATCTACGCGAGCGTCCTGCCGATGATCCTCGTGCGTGCGCTCCAGGCGAACATCCAGTTCCTTGGCCGCATCATCGCGTCGCAGGCGTCCGCGCCGGTTGCGGGCCAGGAGGGCGTGACGGCGATCGAGCTGTTCGGCGTTCGGATGCCGTGGCTCGGGACGTACTTCACGCCGGCGTCCGGCGGTGGACAGAGTCCGATCGGGGGCCTGTTCTACTACATGGCGCCGATTCAGGTGCCCGGTGACTGGATGTGGTGGATCGCGGAGGGGCCGCGAGCCAGCATCGAGATCTGGCAGATCCTGACGCGGGTCACGGTCGACCTGACGTTCATGATCATCGGCGGTGCGATCTTCGCCATCTTCTGGGTGGAGACCGCCGACATGGGGCCGCGTGCGACCGCGAAACAGATCCAGAACTCGGGGATGCAGATCCCCGGGTTCCGGCAGAACATCGGCGTCATCGAGAAGGTGATGGAGCGGTACATTCCCCACGTCACCGTCATCGGTGGTGCGCTCGTCGGGTTGCTCGCCGTCATGGCGAACATGCTCGGCACCATCGGGAACGTCTCCGGAACCGGGTTGCTGCTCGCGGTCTCCATCACGTACAAGCTGTACGAGGAGATCGCGGAGGAGCAACTGATGGAGATGCATCCGATGATGCGCCAGATGTTCGGCGACGAGTGAGCATCTGACCGGCGGTCGGTCGCGAGTCTTTCTTTCGTGGTGTCGCGGTGTTCCTGGAGCGCCGTTGTCCGTGTCGTCGCTGAGCGCCGCGGTCGGTGGTGTGTCCGTCGAGGATGCGTCGGCGGTCGATAGCTTCTTACCCAGTACTCGCTACGGGTTTGGTCACTGATGGACGAGTACTTCGACCGGAAGGTCATCTCTCTGCACGACGACGACGACCTCACCGAGGCCGAGTTGATCATCAAGAAGACGCTCCGGACGCCCGTTCGGAAGCTTCCGTTGGCGACGTTCCGGCAACACGAGAAACAGGGTGGGAGCGACGACGGCGGGGATCAGTTGACGAATCAGAGCGTCGGTGGGGTGCAGCGAGCGCGCCAGCTGGCGCAGTCGAACAGGGGGGATAGTCTGCCGGCGGTGTACGGTGGGTTGTTCGCGGTTGCGGAGTACTTCACGCGGTCGTTCGACGCGATCAAGGGGAAGTTCTTCGAGAAGGTCATCGCCGCGGAGGAACCGACGCGGCGCTTGGACGTGGATCGGAACCTCGGGAACCTCCCGCAGTACCTCCTGGAACCGCATTCGAGCTGGAAGGCGCTGGAGTACACGCGCGAGTCGTTGGACGAAGACGAATCGGAGGCGTACGAGGCGTTGTCCTCGCTGACGTTGGACCTCGCGAAGAACCACATGCAGGCGAACGCGGACGCGACGCTGTACGTCGAGGAGGAGGGCGTGCTCGTGTTCGGCGAGCACCGGACGAGCGTCGTGAGCGGTGGAACGACTGCTCGCCCGTCGCTGATGCGGAAACCACGGTCGCTAGTGAAGGAGCTGTCCAAGTCGAAGGACGTCGTGACGATTCCGCGTGAGGTTGCGCGTTCGTACGACTTGGAGCCGGGCGCGTACGAGCTCGCGGAGTTGCTTCGGGCGGTCGGCGTGGACGACATCCACATCCACATCGGCATCCTGTTCGACGAGAACCGACAGCCGGCGACGTGGGACGAGGACCCCCAGCGGAGTACGAGTCATCGACTCATCGAGGAGTTCGAGGAGGACTTCCTCGGGCAGGAAACCGGGCACGTTCGGAACGTCGACCTCGACGCCGACGACCTCCGACTGGAGTTCGACGTTCCGGTGTCGAGTGGCTCCAGCGACGCCATCTCGGTCCACCTTTCCTTCCTCTACGGCGACAACTACCTGAACACGCTGTACACGGGGTCGCTCGACTCGGTCGGACTCACGGATTCCCTCGAGGGGTTCGAGGACCCGACGAGTCTCCGGGAGATCATCAGCGAGAACGAGGCGGACGACCTCTGGCTCGGGTTCTCGGTCGCCGAACGCGAGAACAAGGTGTACGAGATGAGCGAGGACGGCACCAACAACGCGATGGAGATGGCGGATATGGTGCTCGAAACGCCCGAACTCACCGAGCGGCTCGTCCGGTTCCGGCAGCTCGCTCGGAACGGGGATCGTGCGGAGGTCGACGCGGAGATGCTCGCGTTCGCTGGTGACCTCGCGACGGCGTACGACGACCGCCGGGAGAACGAGTGGGCGGAGTGGGTGTTCGGTGGGGACCCGAGACAGTACCTCCGGGACGTCGCACTCCAGGTGCTCCTCTACGACGCCATCACGCGACCGATCTTCCTGCGGCGGTTCCCCGAGGCCGACGACGGGTCCGACGGGCTCGCGTCGGTCCGGCACGCGTTCGAGTCGTACCTGTTCGACATCGACGGTGACACCACGAAGAAACAGGACATCTACCGGATTCTGCGGGCCGAGACGACGTACGAGCGCAGTGGGACGAACGTCCCGGCGGGTCCCGAGGACGCGGTCGATTGGCGTCGTGCGCCCTCGAAGTCCGAGATCGGGTCGCTCCTGGACGTTCGGACGCCCACGCGGATCCTCGATTCGATGGTCGAGGGCACTGCGGACACCGACGGCGGAATCGTGGTTCGGCAGGGGGATTCGTACGCGATCCCCGCTCCGGTCGCCGACCGCATGGGTGCGTTCATGGTACATCGCCCCGAACACGTCTGACTCGCGGGAGGCGCTCGGTGCTTCGAGTCCGGGACGCGAGCACTCGGGGTGGCGCGCCGCCATCCGTAACTTAAAACCGGAGTGGGGCGCTACTGGGGATAGATGAGTAACGAGGACCCACTCGAGGGGTCGCCTCTCTACACCCAGCACGGGGGCGTCGAGATGGTTCGACGTGGCGACATGGTCTATCCTGACTTCCGATTCGAGACGAACCCGGGCATGAGTGACCGTCCAGCCGAGGACGTCGGGTACCCGCTCGGTCCGGTGCCGAAGGGGGAGGGAGTAGAGTACGCGTTCCCGACGGAACCAGAGGAGTACCCGGAGATGGACTTCCGTCGGCTCGCGAACGAACTCGACGACGGACGGACGATCCCGAATACGACGTATCTCACGCACGGGATCCACAAGCATCCAGCGATCTTCATCCCGCAGATTCCGAGTTACATCGTTCGACGGTTCACGACGGCGGAGAACGAGGCCGGGGAGCGCCCGCTCGTCCTGGACCCGTTCTCGGGGTCGGGCACGACTGGACTGGAGTCGAAGGTGAACGGTCGGGACTACCTCGGCGTCGAGATCAATCCGCTGTCCCGGCTCGTCTCGGAGGTGGCGACGTCGCCGATTCCACCGGCCGCACTCGACGCGGCCGAGGAGCAGTACGTCGAACTCCTGGAGGATACCGAGGACCGACTGCACGAAGCGTACGACGCCGAGTTCCTGGACCGGACCGGGAAGGAACACTGGTTCGAGCCGGCGGCGATCGCTGGACTGACGCGCGTCCGGAAGGCGCTCGCCGAGTTCAAGGAGGGGTCGTTCGATCCCTTCGAGGGGCTGTCCGAGCAGGAGCGTGCCGCGGTCGACGACCTCGACTTCGATCGCGAAGTGGTGCGGACGCGCATCGAGCGATGGTTGACGCTCCTCATCGCGAACACCGTGTTCGAGGTGTCGAACGCGGATCCGGGGGTGTCGAAGGCGTACAAGTCCAAGAAGATGCGGCGAAAGATCGAGGCGGGCGAGCATCCGCCGGACGTCGTCGAGACGCACCGCGAGCAGATCGCGGAGACGAAGGGCGACCTGCTCGAACTCTGGAACGACGTCTACGATACGGGCTACGAGGGCGGGACCGTCCAGCGTACCCTCGGCGGGTACGGGTCGGATAGCGAGCCCGAGCGCGAACCGCTCTCGGAGAACGACGCGCACGCGGCGCAGGTGGACATCCGACTGGGTGACGCGCGCACGTTCGAGTTCCCGGAGTACGAGGAGGCCGTGGACCTGGCGGTGACGTCGCCGCCGTACATCAACGCGATGAACTACTATCGCGGGTCGAAGCTCCGGCTGTTCTGGCTGTACGACTTCCTGGAGGACGACGAGAAGTTCGACGCGACGGACCTGCGGAAGTCGATCGTCGGCACGAACTCGGTGTCGATGAGCAAGGTCGACCGGGGGCTTCCGGCGACGCTCCGGAGCGTCTGGACGGGGAGCGACGACGCGTTCGAGGCGACGCGTCTCACGTACCTCGACGACGACATCGAAGCGATTCACGGGCTCGACCACAACGAGGCCGAGCGGAAGGCGTACGTCACGTGGAAGTTCTTCGCGCGAGATATGCTCCAGAACCTCTCGCGGGTGTACGAGCACCTGAAGCCCGGTGGGTACTACTTCTTCGTCATCGGGGAGAACACGATCGGGGAGCGCCTCATCCACTCGCACAAGTACGTCGCGGACATCGCGCAGAACCTCGGTCACTTCGAGGGAACGGGTGGGGAGTTCGACGACGACGAGGGGTTCCGGCTGGTCTCGTCCGCGTGGGACGCGATCACGAACCGCGACCTCTTCCAGGGCCGCAAGCACGAAGGTGGCGTCATCGAGTGCGAGTGGGTGGTCGTCCTCCAGAAGCCCGCGGCGTGACCGGTCGGGCTGCGACCGGTCGCGTCGACGGCCGCGTCGGTCGAGTCGGTCGGTCCCGCGTCGATGGAATCGGTCGTTTTCGAGCCGCTGACGTCAGTCGTTCCCGAGCAGTCGTTGTTTGAGCGAACGCGAGCGCTTCTTCTCGGCGAGCAGCACGGAGATGTCGACGTCGTCGACGACGTCCATGACGACCGATCCACCGACGAGACGCTGGAAGAGGCCGCGTTCGGTGGCGCCGACGACGAGCATCGACGCGGATCGGGCTCGCCGCTCGATCGCGCTTTCGACGTCGCCGGATTCGACGACGAGTTCGGCGTCCTCGAGGTCGTGTTCGCTCGCCCACCCCTCGAGGAACTCCGTCGCCGCCGCCTCGCTCTGGTCGTCGTCGCGGACGTACAGGAGCGTCACCTCGGAGTCGTACTCGACCTGGAGGTCGCGCGCGACCTCGGCGGACAGTTCGCTGTCGGGGCCGCCGGCGGTCGGGACGAGGATGTGGTCCGGGTCGAACCCGCGGTCTTTCAGGACGAGGAAGTCACACGGGAGGTCGGACGTGAGTTCGTCGACGCGGCTCTCGGCGCGCCCATGGGAGTGGGGCCCCCACCCCATCACGCAGACGTCGGCGTTGTACGTTCTCGCGGCGTCGAACACTTCCTCGAACGCGCGATGCGAGTAGATGGTGTGGGTCTCCACGTCGACGCCGAACGTTTCGGCGTCCTCGCGGGCGGCATCGAGGATGCTGATCTCGCCGTCGTCGAGTTCGTCGACGTTGTCTCGTGCGTGCGAGAGGGTGGTCTGGTCCGGTACGGTGACGATGTGGGTCGCGACGACGGTCCCGCCGTGTTGCTTCGCGAGCGCACTTGCGAGCGTGATGAGGTCCGTCTCGTGCTCGGGGTTGGCGAGGGGAACCATCACGCGGTACTGGCCGCCGTCGGGTGCGACGGATTCGGCGGCGGTGACGGCGCTGTCGGGCATCTCGTCCGACCGGGAGAGGATCCAGTCCGCGAGTTCTCCCGCTTCAGTCGTCCGACTCCTGGCGTACAGGAGGTACCACGCGCCAGCGAAGATGACGAAACCGAGACCGAGCCACTGAACGAGTGGCGTGATGTACGCGATGAGCGCGAACGATGCGAGCGCGCCGACGATCGGCGTGAACGGGTACAGTGGAACGGTGAACGACGGGTCGTATCCGTCGACGTCGGCCTCGCGCATCACGATGAGTGCGATGTTCAGGAGTCCGTAGATGACGAGATGGAGGACGCTCCCGAGCTCCGCGAGCGTGCTGATGGGGGCGACGAGGATGAAAAGCAGGATGAGTGCGCCGGTGATTCCGATCGCGCGGTACGGCGTCCCGAAGCGTCCGTGTATCTCGTTCAATTCCGGGGTGACGATGCGGTCACGTCCCATCGCGAAGTTGATACGGGAGGACGCGAGGATGCTCGCGTTCGCGCTGGATGCTGTCGCGAGCAGGCCGCCGAGGAGGAGTGCGCCCGCGAGCAAGCCGCCCTGGACCTGTCGGCCGACCTCGACGACCGCGATCTCGTCCGCGGGCAGTCCCGCGACGAATCCCCCTTCGACGGCTGCACTCATCGTAACGAGCACGAGTGCGTACACCGTCGTCACGATGAGGACGCTCCCGATGACCGCCCGTGGAAGGTTCTTGTCCGGGTCCTTGATCTCTTCGGCGACGCTCGTGATCTGGACGAACCCGAGGTAGGAGACGAAGATGAGACCGGTCGTGGAGAGCATCGCGCCGAATCCCTTCGATTCGGGGAGGTTCGCGGGTTCGGCGCGCATCACGCCCAGTGCGGTGAAGACGGCGAGGATAACGACGAGGAGGACGACGATGACGTTCTGGAGTCGCCCCGTCTCTTTCGCGCCGACGTAGTTCACGGTGACGAACAGTGCCGCGCCACCGAACGCCATCGCTTTCACTGTCGGAATTTCGAGGCCGACGAGCGCGTACCCGGTGGCGAGCCCGAAGATGTTTCGGACGTACGCGCCGAAGCCGACCATGTAGAACGCGGAGGCGAACGCGAGTCCGAGCCAGTTCGCCCATCCGGCGACCGATCCGAACAGCGGTCCGAGTGCGCGGTTCACGTAGAAGTACGCGCCGCCGGAGCGCGGCATCGCCGTTCCGAGTTCCGAAGCTGACAGAGCCGTGAACAGCGCGATGACGCCACCGAGGACGAACGCGCCGCCGGCGAGACTCCCCGCTTGCGAGATGGCGTCGCCGGGGAGCACGAAGATGCCGGCGCCGATCATGGTGCCGACGCCGATGGTGAGTGCGGCGAGGGGGCCGAGGTCCTTCGCGAGTTCCTCGTCGCTCACGCGTCGACTCCCTCCTCGGCGTCGTCGGTATCGTCGCCCGCGTCGGGGAGGACGACGACGGGGCGGTCGTTCGTCGTGACGAGGTCGAGTGTGGTGTCGCCGGTGAGGAAGCGAAGCCACCGCGACCCGCCGCGGGGTGTGAACGCGACGGCGGTCGCGTCGACGTCGGCGGCGGCCGCGAACACGGCGTCGGCGACGTCGGTCCCGTAGTCGATGCGCGTCTGGACGTCGACGCCGGCGTCGGCGCACCGTTCGCGGACGAGCGCGAAGACGTCCTGGGCGTTTGCTTCGCGCTGTTCGACGCTGGCTTTGTCCGGCGCGCCACCGGCCTTCTCGATGACGTGACAGACGACGATCGTCGCGTCGGCGTCGAGTCGGCCGAGGAGCGCGTCGAGCGTCGCGGTCGCGTCCGCTTCGTTCGCGATGGGGACGAGTGGTTTCGCGAGGAGGTCCCGCATCAGCCATCACCCTCTGTCGAGGTCGACGGTGTCGCCGGCGCGCGGAGGACGTCGCACGTGGCCGTGCGACCGCTCAATGCGACCGGTCGAGGACTGCTATCGCTCGCCGAGAATCGTTCCATGTCTCCTCCATTTGGAGCGTCGTACGTAATAGTTGGTTCTTGCCGCCGTCGCTGCCGGGAGTCGATTCGGTGACGAGACGCGAGTGGACTGGGGTGTCGTCCGTCGACGTTGCGGGGGCGAGCACTCCGCGCTCGCCGTGGGTCAGTGGACGTCGACGTCGCCGATTCGGTCGGGGGCGGGCGGGCCGATGGCGACCCACTCGGAGCTGGCGTCGGTGAGGCCGCGGCACCGGAGCTGGCGTTCGCCGCTCTTGCGACGGACTTCGACGACGCCGTCGAAGAGGTGCGTGAGTGTGGCGAGGTCGTCGTCGTCGGTCATGTTCGTGTACACGGGGTAGACGCCGAGGGCGCCGGGGGCGTGCGTGAGGACGAGGAGCTGGTGGGCGTACCGGGCGACGGCTTCGCGTTCGCCGCTCATGAGGAGTCTGGAGAGCGTGTCGTAGTGGAGGTGGCGCGTGGAGACGCCGCGCTCGAAGAGGGTCTCCAGGCACTCGTGGACGGCCATGCTCGACCCCGTCATGTCCATCGGCGACGGCATCGACCAGTGGAGGGCGTCGGTGTTCGAGCGCACGACCGCGTCCTTGGGCGTGCAGTCGACGACGCCGACGCGGTCCCGGTCGATGCCGGCGACCTCGCGGTCGATGCGGTCGAGGACGGTGCGTGGCGATTCGCTCGTCGTCACGGCGACGGCGCCGTCGGCGTCGTCCGCGATGGTGTCGAGCAACGTCGTCGGGACGCCACGCACCGCTTCGCGTGACGGGCCGGTGACGAGGACGTTGCTGGCGTTCGCGAGCGCGGTCGCTGGCACCGCGAGCGCTATCGCGTCGTCGTCCTCGCCGTCCCGTCCGTCCACGGTCACCCTGAATCAGGGTCGCTCGTGGGTTAACGCTGTTGGCAACCATCGGTTCACTCCACGTTCCCTTCGCCGGAGAGCGAAGCCCTGACCGGTGAGTCGACCGACGCGTGCACCGGCACTCCCCTGTGGTACCATGCCGATACAACTATAATAAATCGGCAAGTAGTTGAGTAGTACACCTACAGGAGCGGGGTCTCGACCTCGTTTTTGGGGTGTGGGGGGTGCGCGACGGCCACCCACGCGTCGCGTACCGCGTCACCTTCCTGCTGGCGTTCAGTCCCTCCACCAGCGGCCCGGGCGGGCGAGTGACGCCTCCACCAGCGGCCTGACTGGACGAGTGACGCTTACACCACTCTGAGGTCGTTCGGATAGACCGTCAGGTTCTCGTAGCCGTCCTCGGTGACGACGACGAGGTCCTCGAATCCGCACGCGCCATACGTCCTCGAATCCGCACGCGCCGTACGTCCTCGAATCCGCACGCGCCGTACGTCCTCGAATCCGCACGCGCCATACGTCCTCGAATCCGCACGCGCCATACGTCCTCGAATCCGCACGCGCCGTACGTCCTCGAATCCGCACGCGCTATCGTTCGATCGGTCGCGCGCCGCCGCTACGTCTCGTCGTCGTCGCTCGGCGGTCGACTCGACAACCGGTCGAACCGGTCCTGGGCGGCCTGCTTGCGGTCCTCGGTCTCCGCGGCGTCGTACGTCCACTCGACGACGTCGCCGTCGCGGACCGTCACCGCGAAGATCGCGTCCGCGTGTCGGCTCGACGCCGGGAGTACCTCGGCGTCGAGCAACTCGCTCGCGACGGTCTCCCCATCGGCTTCGAAGAACACCGTCGCGACGCCGTCCTCGACCGCGTCCACGACCGCCGTGTACTCGCCATCGTCGAGGCCGATCATTCGTAGGTCACCTCAGTCACGAGTTCGCCTTGGCTGTTGCGGACGAACACGGTGTCGCCGCCGTTGTTCCAGATCGGCGACCCCGACCCCCAGTAGTACTCGCTCGCCGAGTCCGCCCCACTTCCCGTGTACAGCGTCAGGGTTTCGCCGGGTGCGAGCGTCGTCCCATCGGGGAACGTGTACTCGTGCCCGGCCTCGTCGGCGACCGTCCACCCGGAGAGGTCCAGTTCCGCGTCGCCCGTGTTCTCGAAGACGACGTACTCGTCGTTCAGGTTCTCCCGGTCGTCCCCTGCGGCGTCCGCGTGGACGGTCGCGACCGCGAGTGCACTCGGTGCGGTCGTGCCACCGTCGGTCGCCGTCTCGCCGCCGGTGACGGTCTCGCCGTCGGTCGTCGTCCCCGACTGTCGTCCGTCGACGTCGCACGGCGTGAGGACGCGTCGTTCGACGACGTCACCGCCGGACCCTGGCGCGACCGCGTCGCCCTCGCGGAGGCGTTGCGGGAGCGTCGGCGCCGCCCGCTGGGTGCGAACCGAGACCTCGCGACCGTCACTCACGAGCACCACAGTGCCGTGGGTCGCCGTCCAGTACGCCGGGATCGAGCGCTCGCCGAGTCGGTCCAGCACCGCCTCGCTGGGGTGCCCGTACTGGGACTCGTACGCACTCGAGATGACCACCGCCTGCGGCGACGCCGCGTCGAGCAACGCCGCACTCGTCGACGACGCCGACCCGTGATGCCCGGCCTTTAGCACCGTCGCGTTCAACTCGCGGCCGTACTCCCGGACGAGGTACGCCTCCTGGTCGTCCTCCGCATCCCCCGTCAGGAGGAAGCTCGTCGTCCCGTACGTGAACGTCAGGACGATGCTGTTCTCGTTCCGTCCCTCGCTCTCGAGGTACGGCTCCGGCGGCCCCAGCACGTCTACGGAGACGTTCGCGCCACCGAACCCGATCGAGTCGCCCTCGCGCGTCTCGTACAGCGTCACGTCGTTGGCCTCGATCGCGTCCAGGTACTCGGCGTACGTCTGCGTGCTCGCCGCGATACCTGGGTCGTACACCGCACCGACGCCCTCGGCTTGCGTCTCGTAGTACTCGATGACGGCGGCGTTCCCGCCGATGTGGTCCGCGTCGTTGTGCGACACCACCAGATGGTCGATGCGCTCCACGCCCTGCTCGCGCAAGTACGCGAGGACGTGCTCGCCGTCGTCCTGGAAGTGCCCGGTGTCGTACAGCAACGTCTCCCCACCCGGACCGATCACGAGCACGCTACTGGACTGCCCGACGTTGATGTAATGCATCTCGAACGAACCGTTCACCGCCGGTTCGTCCACGCTAGCGCCGCTACCGTTCGGTGCCGTCGTCGCTGTCGTCTCGACGCCGTCTGACTCCGACGCCGGAACTGACCCCATACAGCCCGCGAGCACGACCAACGAAGCGACCAAGAGCACGGACACCTTCGCTCTCGGGACTCGCATAGCACCGCCTATGACACCCGTACGGAAGACTCCACAGGCAACCCCTTCTCTCGCTGTCACGAACGACGAGACGGTCGTCGACGCCGAACGAGACCCGGACGCACACGACCCGGTCACTCGGCGGTCTCGTTCGCCACGTACTGGACGAGCATCCCGGGGACGAGCACCCCGACGAAGATGACGACCACGAACACGACCATCGACGGCAGGTTCGTGTACGCCGACAGCGCGAACAGGAACAGCATCGCGACCAGCACGCAGACGCCCGTCAGGACGTTCTCGTTCGACGCCACCCCCTCCCGCCGGTAGAGCACGTACAGCGAGAACCCGACGAGGGCGAGGATGGCCACGAGTACGCCACGGAACAACGCCATCGATCCCGTCAGGAGCGCGGCGAAGAACCCCACGCCGACGAGCACGTACGCCACCCCGAGTCCGGTCTGCTCGCGACGCCCACCGAAGAACTCGCCCCCGGTCGCGTCGGATCTCGACGAACCCATACCAACTTCATTATAGGATGATTCCAAATAACTACTGTCGGACACCCACGCTCGACTGCCAGTCTGGCACGCGATCGCGGCACGCTCACCCCTGACCGAGACGCTGGCCCGTTACACGTCCGGCCCGGTCCACCCGCCGTGAGGCAAATCCACAAGGGCTCGCGCGAACAACGATCTCGTATGGCATCAGCTCTGGCCGAGGAGGAGTGCGAGGCGTGCACGTCAGACGACGAACCGCTCACCGAAACCGAGTACGGCGAGTACCTCGCCGAACTCGACGACGACGTCTGGACGGTCGTCGACGACCACCACCTCGACGGCGCGTACGAGTTCGAGGACTTCCGCGACGCACTCGAGTTCACGTACGAGATCGGTGAACTCGCCGAGGAGGAGTGGCATCACCCCGACATCCACCTGCAGTGGGGCGAGGTCCGCGTCGAGATGTGGACGCACAAGATCGACGGCCTCCACAAGACCGACTTCGTGATGGCCGCCCGCATGGATCGAATCCACGACCAGTACGCGCCCGAGTGACCGCAACGACTCACCCACCCCTGGCGAACCAGTTCTCGTGGTTCGGGGCACCCATTACGCTTTTGGAGCGAACGCGAGGGGATTCGGGTATGGATGGCGCGATCGTCGGCCTCGTCCTCGGGAGCATCATCGGTGCAGTCGCGACGATCGCGGGGTCGTACTTCCTGTTCTGGCGTCGGCGTCGAGCGGTGCGCGCGCACCTCCGGCGCGCGTTCGAGACCGAACTCGACGCGCTGTCGTACATCGACGAACTGGCCGAGGACGGCAAGTACGAGACGCTCACGGCGACGGTCGAGGAACCGGTGGTCTACGAGAGCAACGCGGACGACATCGGCCAGCTCTCCGGTGACGAAGTCGAGGCGCTCGTCGCGTTCTACACCGACCTGTACTGGCTCCGCGACCAGCAGGACATCGAGGACAAGAAAGAGCGCGTGCACGAGGTCGTGGAGAAGCGCCAGCGAGCGATCGCCGTCCTCCGCGAAACCACGTGAGTTCGTTCGGACGCATCGTCCACGGCACGCGTCCGCGCGACGACCCACGCCGGAAAGCCCATCATGCGGCGGCGGACCCAACCCGTATGGACACCGAACCACTGACGGCCGACGACGAAGCGCTCGTCGAGCGACTCCGGGAGACGAACGAGCGCACGTTCGACCCCGGGTTCTTCAAGGGCGCGCACATCGTCACCGCGGGCGTCCGCACCACCGACGGCACCGTCTACGAGGGCGCGAGCCTCCCCGCGAGCGTCGGTCGTGCATCCATGTGCGCCGAACCGGCCGCACTCGGCGCCGCCATCGCCGACGGCCACGCCCACGACGAGATCGAGACGTGCGCCGCCGTCGCCCACCCGATGCCCGACCACGACACCGACGAGATACGCGTCGTCCCGCCGTGTGGCTCCTGTCGCGAACTCCTCGCCGACTACGGCGAACACCTGCGCGTCGTCGTCCCAGTCGACGACGAGAACCGGGTCGCGAACGCGATCGACCTCCTCCCGACCCGGACGTGGTGATCGTAGGCGCTGGATGCCGCGCGCTCCATGCCAACTCCGGACCGACGGCAACGATACAGTATCAGAGGCGCTTCGCGTACCAAGCCGCTGTTCTCTGGGAACGAACGTCCTCGCATCCGACAACCTTCGAATCCACTCCCTGTCAGAATCACTATGCCGATTCATGTGGAATGTTATCATTGCCCAATGGGGGCGCTATATCATGGCAACACAGCAAACCGTCCAGGAGATAGAGGAATCACTCGGCCACGTCCCAGGCTGGATGGAGGTCCTCGCAGAACCGGCAAGCAACCACAGCTGGGGGATCTTCCGCGACCTCCTCCTCGGAGAAACCGAACTCTCTCCGCGCGAGAAAGCACTCGTCGGAGTGAGCGCAGCCGCAGCGATCAACTGCCCGTACTGCACGTACTTCCACAAAGAAGAAGCCAGATTCGCCGGCGTGTCCGAATCCGAACTCGAAGAAGCCACCAACGTCACCGGCGTGACGCAGTACTTCTCCACCGTACTCCACGGCAACGAATACGACGAAGAGGAATTCGTCGAAGAAACCGACCAGATCTTCAACCACCTCGAAGAACAAGGAAAAGCCCAAGCAGACGACTGAACCAACCCACCACAGGACCCAATTTTTCGGGCACCCAACACAGCCGACCGACTCAACCGATGACGACCCGGACCCTGTCGAGGACCTGAAACGCGATTAGGTCGTCGGCGACCTCACGCTTGCGGAGTTCGAGGACCGCGTCGAACTCTACGTCGACGAACGCGCCCAGGAGACCCGCCAGCGCCTCGAACGCATCGACGGTATCGGCCCCGACACGTCCGCCATCGTCGCCCGCCAGTTCAGGACGGTCGACGACCTCCGAGACGCCACCCTCACGCACCGCGTCGCCGGCTTCGACGGTCGGTACGTGAATCTCACCGGCGTCAACACGACCTCGCTCGACTACTGGCGCGTCGACGATAGCGAGCGCCGCGTCGAGTTCGTCGACTCGATAGGCCACGAGTACGCCCGACCACTCCGGCGCGACGTCGTCGGTGTCGTCGACCACGTCCTCTATGACGGATGTGGTCCGCTATGAACATCGACCCGACGTTCCTCCTCGCCGCCGCCCTCTGGTTTGGCGTGCACGTCTACAAACGCACCGCCGGGAACCGATTCGACGATTACTACCCCAACCGCGTCGAGGAGTTGCGCGCCGAGTACGTCGCGGGTGACCTCACGCTTTTTTACCTCCCGAAGCGACTCTCATTTATGAACCGCCGGCATTTGTTGTCCCTCGGATGTGGCCTCGTATGTTCTCTAAGCGGTTGTCTTACCAGCGAGGACACCACCAATGGTGTCGACAGAATTGAGATCTCGAATAAACACTCCTCCGAATTAGCAGTCAGTACGACGATACAAAAGAATGGGAATACTGAATATGATTCCAATACCACCATCGCCGCCGGCGACGATGTAAATATTAAAAAAGAATGGATGAATGACCCAGCAGAGTATATAATCACTGTGGCATTGTCGAACGGCACCGAAGAAACGTTGGGCACAGAAGACCTGAATAAACGATACGAGCTTGGCGACAGATGTTATGAATTCGATTTCGTCATCGATTCCGAAGTCAAAATCCGCCCGCACGTTGGCTCAGAACCCTGCGATACACAAGAAACGGCGTCGAGCCAATCGTGAATTCTTGCAGAATCAGTGGTGAATAAGCGTCCAATACGACTTTAGAATCGGTGGGGTCATTGTAAGCAACGCTACAAGACGTTTCGTGGTTGTGTAGAAGCGTGAAACCCGTCGACGACCGCTCGCCTGATACCGTCGCTTCTCGCGGTCTCACTGCTGAGGGTGGGGTGAGTGAGAGGTTTTTGTTTCGGGATACTCAGGAGTAGCCCGAAACCATGCGCACCAAACGGAACAAGGATGGAACCTGGAACGTCTGGATGAGTCGGGACGAGTATCGGGAGATACCGCGGCACGCCCGATCGGGGCTGGCGGAGGTCGCCATACGCCTCATGGACGACTGCGGCCTCCGCGTCGCCGAGGTCCTCGACGTCCGCCCCTGCGACATCTCCCGTCGCAGCGACGGCCGGCACTACAAGCTCGAGGTCGTCGGCGCTCACACGCACCACCTCTGAGGGGGTGGCGTGCTAATCGTCCAGGTAACAGGTCACGAACCCGAGAATTGGATTTTCGGGCGCGTTGATGGGCTAAACTCTCCGTTGATGGAGAGTTAAGGTATGAGAAGTGGGACCGCCGAGAGTCGAACTCGGGTCCTACGGACCCCATCCGCAGAGGATACCACTACCCCACGGTCCCGTGCGATTGAAACGATGGCTGTCTGGTGTTTAAGGGTGTCGTTTCGGTTCAGACGAGGACGCGTTCGAGTGCGAAGACCTCGCCACTCTCTGCGTCGGGGTCGCCGGTCATCTTGGCGAGTGCGACGACGGCGTCGTTGGGGGTGTAGATGGCGACGATGTCGTCGACGTCGCTGGAATCGGGGGCGTCGATGACGCCGGGGGCGTAGATGGGTGCGCCCTCTGCGACCTCGCTGGCGGCGCTGGGGGCGATGGTCGCCTTGGGGAGGTGTTCGAGTGCGCGTTCGGCGGGGGAGACGACGTCGCGTAGTGGTTCGGGGTCGTCGTCGTCGAGCCAGAACGCGAGCGCGTCGGTGACGTCTTCGACGGTGGCGAGCGTGGTGTCGTCGAACGGCGTGGTGGCGGTGCGGCGGAGGTGCCCCATGTGCGCGCCGGTGCCGAGCGCGAGCCCGATGTCGTGGCAGAGCTTCCGGATGTACGTCCCGGGCTCGCACTTGATGCGGAGGAGTGCACGCCGTTGTTCGACCTCTAGAACTTCGAGCTCGTGGATCGTGCGGGTGCGGAGGCGCCGCGAGACCGCGGACTTCCGCGGTGGTTTCTGGTAGAGGTCGCCCTCGAACTCGGAGACGACCGCTTCGAGGTCGCTGGGGGCGTCGGCGTGGAGTTCCAGGACGCTCACGTACTCCTTCGCGCCGTGCCCGAACGCTTGCGCGACCCTGGTCGCGTCACCGAGGAGCATCGGGAGACAGCCCGTGACCTTCGGGTCGAGCGTGCCCGCGTGCGCGACACCGTCGATCTCGAGATCTTCGCGAGCGCGACCTGCAGACTGGGCTTCCTCGAGCGCGTCGCTCGTCGCGTCGCGCATCCACGCCGCGACCTGGTGCGCGCTCGGCCCAGGCGGCTTGTCGAGGTTCACCACGCCGAACGCTAGCAGTTCGGCCGGCGTGCGTTCCCCGGGGGCGTCTCGCAGCATCTAGAGGTCGAGGTCGAGAGCGACTGGTTCCTTGCCCTCGTCCCGCGTCGGGTCGTACGCGTCGATCGCGCCGGCGAGGAGGTCGACCATCGCTTCTTCGCCCCAGCGAGCGGTGTTCATCGAGAGGTCGTAGATCGAGCGGTCGCCGATGTCGATCCCGTAGTACTCCTCGTAGCGTTTCGCTTCGCTGGCTTCTCTGGCTTCCGTCTCTTCGGCGGCCGCGTCGGCGTCCTTCTCCTCGCGGTCGGCGATGCGAGCACCCCGGACCGACAGTGGGGCGTCGAGCCAGAATCGGAGGTCGGCGTGGTCGCCAGCGAGCCAGCCTGCGAGGCGCGACTCCAGCACGACGTCCTCGCGCTCTCTGGCGATCTCCTGTAAGCGCGCGTCGAGGTCGCGGTCGATCTGGTCGTCCTCTTCAGCGAGCTTGTTGAATTCGAGTGGCGTGTACCCGCGTTCGTCCGCGAGCTCCCGGAAGATGTCACCGCCGGAGATGTGCTCCAGTCCGAACGCGTCGGCTAGCTCGGACGCGGCCGTGCTCTTCCCGCTACCCGGTGGCCCGGAGACGGTCACTAACATACACACCCTCCGGCCGTCGTGCTAAAAGGAATTGTGACTTGCAACGGAGACCGCTGGAACGAATCGCCGCGGATTGCACGAATCGGTCGACGGCGAGAAGCGGTCGACGGCGAGAAGCGATGGGCGGCGAGAAGCGATGGGTGGCGAGAAGCGACCGTCGGGTTACGACGGCGTCGGCGTGTCGAGGTCGAGTGCTTTCCGCATCACCTGCGTGAACCCCATCGAGCACAGGAAGTAGAACGCGATCCACGCCGGGAGTGGGCCGATGCTCCCGCCCGACCACTCGACTTGCCCGGCGAACGGCATGACCGCCCACGTCTCCATACCGGTGAGCTGGCCGGCGGCGCCGCGCGTGCCGATCATCCAGTACATCCAGAGGAAGGCGGGGATGGTGAGGAGCGTGATCCACGCCATCGGGCGGAAGTTCTCCTTCATCATGTTCATCTGGTCGCCCATCGCCTCCATGCGTTCCTCCTGGATGCGTTCGACGGCGGCGTCGTCGCCGCGCTCTTTCGCTTCCTTCTCGCGGTCCTGGATCGCCTGGAAGCGCTCCTGGTACTTCGACACCTTCTCCTGGTCGACCATGTTCGCCTGCAGGAGCGACGAGTACAGGCCCGTGATGATCGAGATGGCGAGGATGACCGCGTAGAACGGCAGGACCGCGTCGAGCGGTCCGAGGATGACGTGGATGACGCCACCGACGACCTCCCGGATCGGGTCGAAGTAGTAGCCCGCCATGAGGACGAGCGTCCCGACGCCCGCGAGCTTGTCGCGGGTCTTCCAGCTCGACCCTTCGTCCTCGATCTCGGGGAGGTCCTCCATCTCGTAGTCGCCGTCGCCGTTCCCGTCGAGGACGTCCTCGACGGCGTCGGCGTCAGCGAACTCGAATCCATCGTCGCCTTCGACGAGGACGTCCTTCTCGAGGAGTCGCCCCCACTGGCCCGACGTGATGTCGTCTTTCACGTCGATCCAGCGCACTTCGCCGTCGTTTTCGTCGGCGACCCCGCGCACGGTCTCGAGAGCCTCTCGCATCTCCGAGCTCTCGTTCACGAGAGTCGCCGTCTTCTCAGCTGTACGCGCCATTTGCCGGGTCTAGACGATGAACGGTAAAGAAGCTTTTACTCTGCCGGTGGCCGACGGCGCGGTCTCGGGGGGTCGTGATGTCGCGTGAAACCGCCGTGTGGTGCGTGTCGTTTACGCGTGGGTTTCGATGGCGTCCTTGATGTCCGTCCAGACGGCGTCGGGTGTGCGTTCGCCGTCGACGGTGACGAAGTCCGCGCGAGAACTGTAGTGGTCGATGACGGGCTGGGTGTTCTCGTCGAAGACGTCCAGGCGGTTCTCGACGGACTCGGGCTGGTCGTCCTCGCGCTGGACGAGGTCGCCGCCGCAGTCGTCGCAGACGCCCTCTTCCTCGGGCTGATCGAACTCGACGTGGTAGTTCGTGCCGCAGTCGTCGCAGACGCGGCGGCCGGTGAGGCGGTCGACGAGTTCGTCGCGGGAGACGTCGAGGGTGAGGATGACGTCGAGGTCGGTCATCTCTTCGAGTTCTTCGGCCTGTTCGAGGTTCCGCGGGTAGCCGTCGAGGACGTAGCCGTCGGCGCTCGAGAGCGCTTCTTCGACGATGGCGTTCACGACGGCGTCGGGGACGAGGTCGCCCGCCTCCATGTACTCGCGCGGGGTGTCGTACTCGAAGTCCATGTCGCTGATGTCCATGTCCTTGTTCGCGCGGAGCGCGTCGCCGGTCGTGACGTGCTCGACGTCGAACTCGTCGGCGATGCGCGCGGACTGCGTGCCTTTGCCTGCGCCCGGTGCGCCCAGGATGAGTACGTGTGGGTTGCCCATACTCGACCCGTCTCACTCCCGGTTTAAATCGTTGTAGAAACGCGCCCATCGTTACCGCGACTGGTCGCTCGAGACGGGGGTGCGGTCGCGGTGCGGTCGTGGTGGCGGTGTGGACGCGGTCGCGGTGCGGTCGTGTCCGCCGTCCGGCGGCGGAGCCGCCGGTTCACCGCGAGTCCCGACGGCGCTCGCGGGCCTTTTTCCATCAACGTCTTTTCAAGTCGAGAGGGCCTCCGGTCCCGCTGACCATGCGAACGGGCGATTTGCGCCCGTGAGCAGAGCGTGGTGCGCCGGAGGCGCACCCAACGCAGAAAAAAGGTTGGGTACTTGAGTCCGGCGGGCGACCCCTCGCGTATGGATGCAGCGCTCGTCGTACTCGACGGTTGGGGATTGAACGACGATCCGGGCGAGAGCCGGGATGCGGTTGCGGCGGCGCATACGCCCGTCTTCAACAGGTTGAGTCGGGATGGTGCGCGTGGTCGGTTGGCGGTATCTGGTCGACGCGTCGGGTTGCCGGAAGGGCAGATGGGGAACTCGGAGGTCGGGCATCTGAACATCGGTGCGGGTCGCGTGGTCCGCCAGGAGTACACGAAGATCAGTGACGCGATCGCTGACGGGTCGTTCGTGGAGAACGAGGCGTTGGCGTCGGCGTTCGAGTACGCCGAGGATCACGGTGGGCGCGTGCACTTCGTCGGACTCGTGAGCGACGGCGGCGTGCACTCGAGCCAGGAGCACCTGCACGCGCTCGTGGAGATGGCCGCCGAGCGCGACGCGGACGCGGTCACGCACGCGCTCACGGACGGTCGGGACACGGCCCCAGACGGCGGCGAGGACTACCTCGCGACGCTCCAGTCGGTCGTCGACGAACACGGGACGGGCGACGTCGCCACAGTTACGGGCCGCTACTACGGGATGGACCGGGACCGGAACTGGGAGCGGACGCGGACGGCGTACGACGCCATCGTCGACCGGGACGCTCCGCATCACGCCGAGTCGGCGGTCGACGCGGTCGTGGCGAGCTACGAGCGCGGCGACACCGACGAGTTCGTCGAACCGACGACGGTCGGCGACCACGACGGGCTCGCCGAGGGCGACGCGGTCGTCTTCTTCAACTTCCGCGCGGACCGCGCGCGCCAGCTCACGCGCATGCTCGCGGACGACCCGCCCGTGGACGATTCCGTTGCGGAATCCGGGGTCGAGTGGCCGGACTCGCCCGAGACGCGGCTCGTCACGATGACGTCCTACGACGAGGAGTTCGACGTCCCGGTGGCGTTCGAGCCGACGTACCCCGAGGACGTCCTCGGAGAGGTACTCGCCGACGCGGGCCGCACCCAGTTGCGGATGGCCGAATCCGAGAAGTACGCGCACGTCACGTACTTCCTGAACGGCGGCCGCGAGGGCGCGTTCGACGGTGAGACACGAGACATCGTGGAGAGCCCGGACGTGCCGACGTACGACGAGACGCCCGCGATGAGCGCCGTCGAACTCACCGATGCCGCCATCGAGCACATCGAGCGCGACGACCCGGACGTCCTCGTCCTGAACTACGCGAACCCGGACATGGTCGGGCACACGGGCGACTATCGCGCCGCCGTCGAAGCCGTCGAGGCCGTCGACACCCAGCTCGGTCGGCTCGCGGCGGCCGTCAACGCCGGCGGCGGCCACCTCCTGGTCACCGCCGACCACGGGAACGCCGACGATCTCGGGACCGAGGACGACCCCCACACCGCGCACACGTACAACGACGTCCCGTTCGTCTACGTCGCCCCCGACGGCACCGACGCCGACGAGCGCGTCCGCGACGGCGGGTCGCTCTGCGACATCGCACCCACCGTGCTCGAACTCGTCGGCGTCCCGAAACCCGCGGCGATGACCGGCGAACCGCTCCTGTTCGAGCGCTGACGTCGAGTCGCTCCTGTTCGAGCGCTGACGTCGAGTCGCTCGCATCACCGAACCAGAGTGTGGTATCCTAGCGTCAGACTACCGCAGTGCGGGAGTTTATCTTTCTCCTGTAGCTAGTGGCGTTCGTGCAGAGTCCGTTCGAGGTGCTCGGCGTCGACCCGGATGCAGACGAGGACGAGATTCGTCGTGCGTACCGCCAGCGCGCCAAGGACCTCCACCCCGACCAGGGCGGAACGCGCCGCGAGTTCCGCATCCTGAAGGCCGCCTACGAGGAGGTCTCGCGGGGCGACGGCCGGGACTGGGACGAGGTCGTCACCGACGACGACGGGGAGACGCTCGGCCGCACCGAGTCCCACGTCGAGTACCTCGACTACGAGATCGTCGAGGAGTACGGCTGGTCGCTCGACGACGACGACCTCTTCGAGAAGGCCGGGAACGTCCGACTCGACGACCGCGACTACGGCACGTTCGTCGTCGAGGGCGACGAATCCGTCCTCGAGGCCGCGGAGACGGCCGGGTTCGACTGGCCGTTCTCGTGCCGCGGCGGTGCGTGCGCGAACTGCGCGGTCGCGGTCGTCTCCGGCGAGATGGAGCTGTACCACGACCACGTCATCCCCGAGGACCTCACCGAGCGCGGCATCCAGCTCTCCTGTATCGGGACGCCCGCGACGAGCGAGATACAGGTCGTGTTCAACGTCAAACACCTCCCCGAACTCGAGGAACTCCGGCTTCCCCCGCGCCCGAGTTGACCGACAGAGTCGGTTTCTCACCGGAAAAGCGAAGACGACGGTACGCGAACGACCGTGCGTGTCCCGAGACGCACGCCCTGAAGACGGCCCTCAGGATGGAGCGCTCACGGACGACGCCGGGAACGTCGACGAGAACGCCGTCAAGACGGCGGCGTTCTCCGTCATCGACCGCTGGGAGCGCGACCGGTCGCTCGACGCCGTCCGTTCTCGCGTCGGTCGCGTCGCCGGCGTCAGCCTCGCCGTCGCCGTCTTCGGTGCGTTCGTCGACGTCGACGGACTCGCCGGCCTCCTCCTGGAGTTCTGGTGGCTCGCGAGCCTCCCGATCGCGACCGTCGCCGGTGCCGTCTACGCGACGCTCCGCGACCCGCATGCGGCACGCGACATCTGGTGGAGCGAGGGCGCGCTCGTCACCGTCGGCCTCGTCGCCATCGCCGCGCTCGCCAGAGCAGGTACCCGGAATCCCTACGGTCGCGTCGCCTGGCAGTTCCTCTTCGACGACGACTCGCCGACGGGGCTGGACTACGGCTACGACCTCGCCGCCGACGTCGACGCGATCGACGCGGACCGCGTCCGCGAACTCCGCTCGTACCTCCAGTACGCCATCTGGGGGTCGGTCGTCGTCGCCGCGGGCGACGTCGCCCTGCGACTGTACGACGGCGACGGCACGGGCGACGTCGTCGCACTCCTCGAATCGCTCCTCGGGAGTACCACGGGCGGTGGCGGTGGTGGTGCCCCCTCGATGCCAGCGATCGTCCCGAGTACGACCCTGGAGTGGGCGCTCGCGGTCGCGCTCGCACTCGTCGTCGGCGCCATCGTCGGCGTGTTCGTCGCCGTCCGCCGCGACCTCTAACGAGTCCGTTTCAGTCCGTTTCACGTACTCCCCGAGCGCCGGCCCGCGATCGTCGACGCCGTCGCTCGTATCGTTCGCGTCAATCACGTGCCCGCCTGAGTGCGGTCGAGAAGATAGCTCCTCGGGCCGCCCGCGTCAGTCGCCGGTTCTAAAGGAGTAGTCCAGCGCGTCCGCGGAGTGGGTGAGGCTCCCCATCGAGACGACGTCGACGCCGGCGTCGGCGTACGCGGGGACGTCGTCGACGGTGATGCCGCCCGAGGCCTCGACGAGGACCTCGCGTCCGGCGTCTGCGGCCGCGTCGCGGACCGCGACGGCCGCGTCCGTGGTCGCCTCGGGCGTCATGTTGTCCAGCAGGACGACGTCGGCGCCTGCACTGGCGGCGCGTGCGGCCTCCGTCCGTGTCTCCGCCTCCACCTCGATCTTCGTCGCGAACGACGCGCGCTCGCGGAAGCCCGCGACCGCGTCCTCGAGCCCCATCTCGGCGATGTGATTGTCCTTCACCATCACCATGTGCGAGAGGTCGAGGCGATGGGTGTCACCGCCGCCAGCGACGACGGCGCGCTTCTCGACGCCGCGCAGTCCGGGCGTCGTCTTCCGCGTCGCCGCGACCGCGACGCTATCGCTGACCTCGCGGGCCGCATCGACCGCGCGGCGCGTCTTCGTCGCGACGCCCGAGGCGTGCCCGGCGACGTTCACCGCGACGCGCTCCCCGCGGAGCGTCTCGCGCGCCGAACCCTCGGTGCGCAAGACGACGTCTCCCGAACTGACGCTAGCGCCATCGTCGACGCGCTCGACGACGTCCACGCCCATGTACGCGAACACCGCCACCGCGGCGTCCAGCCCGGCGGCGACGCCGGCCTCTTTCGCGACGAGTCGCCCACGGGTGTCGCCGGGCACGTCGTTCGTCACGTCGTGATGCCCGACGTCCTCGCGGAGCCAGCGCTCCACGTCCGCATCCGTTATCATCGGCGTTCACTCCGCCTCCGGCGGGACCGCCTCGGTCTCCTCGTCGGACTCGACGACGTAGTGACAGCCGACGCTCTCGTCGTTCTCGCTCGCGGCCTTCGCGACGAGGAGCGCGACGACGCTCGCGTTCCGCAACTCGTAGAGCGACCGCGCGGTCCGCGTCCGCACGTACGCGTCCACCTCGCCCTTCAGTCGCCGGAGGACGCCCTGGGCACGCGCGACCTCTTGGGGGTCCCGGCGGAGACCGACGCGCTCGCTCATCACGCGACGGAGTCGCGTGAACTTCCCAGCGGCGAACCGGTCCGCGAGCGCCGGGTCGCTGTTCAGCAGGTCCGGCGCTTCCACGACCTCGGCGTCGAACCCGACCGCGTCGCGGCCCGCACGGAGCCCCCACACGAGCCCCTCGAGGAGGCTCGTCGACGCCAGCCGGTTCGCGCCGTGCACGCCCGTTCGCGCGCACTCTCCGACCGCGTACAGGCGGTCAAGCGTCGTCCGTCCCTCGTGGTCGACGGCGACGCCGCCACAGCAGAAGTGCTCGCACGGCGCCACCGGAATCCCCCCGGTCCAGTCGACGTCTCGGGCCTCACACTTCTCCGCGAGCCCCGGGAACGCCACCTCGAACGGTTCGTCGAGCGGCGAGACGTCGAGGCGGACCTCGCCCGTCGCCTCGCGTTCCGCCTCGACGGCTCGTGCCACCACGTCACGAGGCCCCAGTTCGGCGTCCGCGTGATACTCCGGCATGAACCGCTCGCCGTCGCCGTTCACGAGGTGTGCGCCCTCGCCCCGGACGGCCTCGGAGAGCAGGAACGAGTCCTCGCCGTCGTACGCGGTCGGATGGAACTGCACGAACTCCATGTCGTCGACGTCCGCGCCCGCGAGCGCCGCGAGCGCGATGCCGTCGCCCGTCGACCCGCGCGGGTTCGTCGAGTGCTCGAAGAGGTCGCCGATGCCACCCGTCGCGAGCACCGTCGCACCAGCGTACACCGGTGCGCCAGTCGGTGCACGCGGCGGTACGCGCTCCTCGGCGTCCTCGCCGGATAGAGCGGCGGGATCGCGGTCCAGGACCGCACCGTGTACGCGCCCTTCGTGCGTGACGAGTTCGAGCGCCGCCGTGTCCTCGACGATCTCGACGTTCTCGACCGATTCGAGGTGCGCGAGGAACGGCCGGAGCAGGTGCTGGCCGGTCTCGGCGTCGACGTGCAGGATGCGCTCTTCGCTGTGCGCCGCCTCGCGCGCGAAGTCAAGGCCGTTCCCGTCCTCGTCCGTATCGAAGGGGACGTCGAGCGTGTCCACGAGCACGTCCGTCACCGCCGCCGCGGCGTCCTCGACGAGCACGTCGACCGCCGCCTCGTCCGCGGTACCCGCACTCGCGGTCACGACGTCCTCCTTGAGCGATTCGGGGCGCCCTCGCGTGGTCGCGATACCGCCCTGTGCCCAGTCTGAGGACGCGTCCGCGGGCTTCTCGGCCTTCGTCACCACGAGGACGTCCGCGCCCTCGCGAGCGGCCGCGAGCGCCGTCGCACACCCCGCGATGCCGGAGCCGACGACGAGTACGTCCGCGACGCGCGGGTCAGTGACGTCCGCGTCAGTGGCGTCCGCGTCGGGTTCGGTGGGTTCGTCGCTCATGAGTCACACCTCCAGCATCCGGTCGAGCGCCACCTGCGCGAGCTCGCGCTCCTCGGGCGCGACCTCGATGACGTTCCGTTCGCGACCCTCGACGAGTTCCTCGAGCACCCACGTCAGGTAGTTCGGGTCGATCTGGCGCATCGCGTTGCAGTCCATGCACGCGTCGCCACACAGCGGAAGCACCTCGACGTCGGGATGCCATCGATCGAGGTGCTTCGCGAGGTGGATCTCGGTGCCGATCGCCCACGTCTCCCCTGGGTCGGCGTCCTCGACGGTCCCCGTGATCGTCGACGTCGACCCGACGACGTCCGCGGCCTCGACGACCTCGCGCCGGCACTCGGGGTGGACGACGACGTTCGCGTCCGGGCACTCCTCGCGCAGGTCCGCGACGTGCTGTGCGGTGAAGCGTTCGTGGACCTGACAGTAGCCGTCCCAGAGCACGATGTCCGCTTCCGCGGCGGCCGCGGCGTCCTTCCCCTCGGGGTCCCACGGGTCCCATTCCGAGATCGAGTCTTCCATCCCGAGCTCGTACGCGGTGTTCTCGCCGAGGTGCTTGTCGGGGAGGAACAGTACCTTGTCGCCGCGCTCGAACGCCCACTCGAACGCGTCCGCGGCGTTCGAGGACGTACAGACGAGCCCGCCCTGTTCGGCGCAGAACGCCTTCAGGTCCGCGTAGGAGTTCATGTACGTGATCGGGATGATGTCCGCGTCGGGCGCCGCGGCGGTGATCTCCTCCCACGCCGCGTCGACCTGGAGGGCTTCGGCCATCCCCGCCATCGGACACGACGCCTCCATCGACGGCAGGATCACCGACTGCGCGGGGTCAGTGATGATGTCCGCGGACTCGGCCATGAACGTGACGCCACCGAAGACGACGTAGTCGGCGTCGGCGTTCGCGGCTTCCTTGCTCAACTGGTAGGAGTCGCCGATGAAGTCCGCGTGCTCGACGATCTCGCGGCGCTGATAGTTGTGCCCGAGCACGACGACGTCGTCGCCGAGTTCGGCCTTCGCCGCCTCGATGCGTTCGCGGCGCTGGGCCTCGCTGAGGTCGCGGTACTCCGCGGGTAGTTGCTCCAAGTTGTCGTACTTGAAGAGGCTGAGCTCCGTCTCGAAGTCCGCGGCTTCCATCTGTGGCACTCCTAACTCACCTGTGGATACTAGACACTCAGTAGTCCGAATTGAAGAAGTTTTCTCTTCAATAGTGGGTTATGGCGAGGTACCACCTCGGAATCCCCGTACGAAATCGCGTACCTTTCCATGTGAACGGTTCGCAGACGAAGGTTACCACTGACCCGGTATCGTCGACGCAACGTCTCCCTGTCTCGATCAATCGCCGCCGCGGTCTGACCAGGCAGGCCGCTGCCACGGCGGATCACGTCCAGCGGTCTCCCCTCGATCGCTCGCGCTCGCAGCATCGTCCGACCGAGGCGACTCCACGACGCTCAACGCCGCGCTATACCAGACCACGTAGGTCAGCGATCCCAGGGCCGCGAAGACGACGAAGTAGTAGCCGAAGCCAGCATCCTGTGGTGCGACGCCGGAGGAAACGAGGTAGGTCGACCACATCCAGACCCAGTCGCGACCGCTCTCCGACCGGTTACGCCACTCGTAGTGCGTCCAGTAGTACACCAGCGGGCCGAGTCCGGAGAGGAACCCCCAGAGGACGATGCTCGGAACGGAGAACCAGTACCACGCCGCGAGCGCTACGGCGCCCCCGACCAGGATCCCGAGCCACCACGCCAGCCCCGAATCCGCCCGGAGCGACGCCACGACCGAGCGATGACGTGATCGAGCCCACCGCACGACCCGTCGCGAGCGTACCCAGTCCCCGATTCCCCCCGCGCCGGCCGCGACGTACCCGCCAGCATCGTCCTCTCGTCCCGAGTCCGTTCCCGGATAGACCACGTCCAGTCGCGCACTCGCCGAAAGCGCGTCGAAGACCGCCCACAGCGCCACGAAGCGCAGCCCATCGGCGACCGGTTCCACCGACGGCGACCCGGTTATCGTCCACCCGACGAGCAGGAGGTTCGCTCTGAACGCGCGACGGCCGAACGACGACTCGACGGCGACCGACTCGTAGTGGAGGCGGTAGTAGACTGCCGGACCCACGCCAATCGCGAGCAACCACGCCAGGGAGTCCGAGACCGTCACGTAGTCCCCGACGAGGACGAACGCGGCGACGCTGAGGGTCGCGCCTATAGCGAGCGCGAGCCAGCGTCGCGAGACGAGGCCCATACCGGACAGTTCCGTTCGACGTCACATATTCCTTGTGACGTAAATTGTCTCGAATCAGGTGTCGTCGTGGACGACGTCGCCGTCGACGACGGTCATCGCGACGTCGACGTCCCGGAGTTCGGACGCGTCGACGCTCCAGGGGTCGGAATCGAGCACGACGAAGTCCGCGACCTTGCCTGTCTCGATAGTGCCCATGCGGTCTTCGTCGAACCCGGCGTACGCGCCGCCGAGCGTGTACGCCCGGAGCGCGTCCGTGAGCGAGACGCGCTGGCCGTCGACGGGTGCGTTCACGGCGTGATGGACGCCGAGCATCGGGTCCATCGGCATGACGTCCGAGGAGAACGCGAGGTCGACGCCGGCGTCGAGCAGGTCGCCGTAGCGATTCGAGTGCTTGCGGCGGGCTTCGCCGAGGCGCTGGTCGTAGAGGCCACCGGGCTGGGCCCACTGGAGGAAGTTCGGCTGGCACGAGGCGACGACGCCGAGGTCCCGGAAGCGCTCGACGTGCTCGTCGGTGAGTAGTTCGACGTGCTCGACGCGATGCCGCGAGCCCCCGGGGTCGTCGGTCGTCTCGAACGCGTCCAGGGTCGCGTCGATGGCCTCGTCGCCGATCGCGTGCACCGTCAACTGGAACCCGGCGTCGTCCGCCCGATCCACGATCGCCTGGAGTTCCTCGGGGTCGACCACCCACTCGCCGCGACCGTCGGCCTCCGCGTCCGCGCCGCCGTCGCCGTCGCCGTCCCCGTCTGCGCCGTCGCCGCTGGACGCGTCGGCGTACGGCTCGGCGAGCTTCGCGGTGCGGCCACCGAACGACCCGTCAGTGAACGTCTTGATGGCGCCGACCTCGACGAACTCGCTCCCGTGATTCGTCGCCAAGCCAGCTTCGGTGACGGCGTCCAGGTGATCGCTCCAGTAGTTGATGCGAACGCGGAGGTCGAGGTCGCCGGCGAGGTCGAGGTCGCGGTAGACGCGCGGTGCGGGCGAATCCCGGACCATGTCGTGGACGGCGGTGACGCCGTGCGCGTGCGCGTAGTCCCGCGCGGCCTCGAGCAGTTCGCGCGCCTCCTCGCGGTCCGGGTCGGCGGCGTCCCAGAGCGGTTCGACCGCGTCCTCGAGGAGGACGCCCGTCGGCTCGCCGCCCTCGGTGCGGACGTTCGGGTCCCCTGGGTCGACGTCCAGCGCCTCGAGCGCGACGGAGTTCACGGCCGCCGTGTGCATGTCCACGCGGAGCGCCGCGACCGGCCGGTCCCCGCTCACCGCGTCCAGGTCCTCGCGCGTCAGGTACCTGGCGTCCGACCACTCGGACTCGTCCCAGCCGAACCCCAGCAACCACTCGCGGTCCCGCGGTGCGTTCGCGTCGAGTTCGTCGACGGCGTCCGCGGCGCTCTCCGCACCGGAGAGGTCGGCGTACACCTGGTACTGGCCGAGCTGGAGCATGTGCGTGTGGGCGTCCACGAATCCCGGGAGCAAGGTGGCGCCGTCGCAGTCGACCACGTCGGTCGCCGCGCCCACGAGGAAGTCGACCTCGTACGCGCTGTCGACGCGCACCACGCGACCGTCCCGGACGGCGACGGCCTCGGCGGTCTCATCCGGCGTTGCGAGCGTATGGACGTCCGCGTTCGTGAACACGCGGTCCGCAGGCGTCGTCATGCTCGAATCCGACGAAGCCGGTCGGGAAAGTCCTACTGCTCGCGGCGAGCCGACGGCCAGGACGACCAGGACGAAAAGGACGACCAGGACGAAAAGGACGACCAGGACGACCAGGACGAAAAGGACGACCAGGACGACCAGGACGACGACGAGCGGTCCCCTCCATGAACCAGTGTCGTGTCAGACCACCAAGTCTATCTCTGCGCGGTAACGCGTACACTCAGTACATATTACGGCAGAAGTATGCAGTAGATTTAATATTCATTCGCTCAAAACATGCGTGAAACTAGGGCCACTCATGTCGAAATCAACCACATCCACATCAGGGGGGGACCGCGGCGTCTCCGAACTCGTCGGCGTCGTGTTGCTGTTCGGGATCGTCATCGCCGGGTCCGCGCTGATATTCATGTCGGGGAGCGCAGTCACAGAAGAGGTGCGTGCCGAAGGACGCGTCGACGCCGCCGAATCGACGTTCCTCGAGATCGACGGCAACATCCAGTCCCTCGCCCAAAAACGGGGGAACGACCGGAACGAGATCGGTCTCGGCTCCGTCGACCCCGACGACACCGAGATACGCGAAACCGGGAAGATGACGATCACGATCAACGAGAACTCGAAGTGTTCGGCCACGATGGAACTGTCCGCACTCGAGTACCAGGACAGTAGCGGCTCCGCCCTCATCTACGAGGCTGGCGCCATCTGGAAGCAGACCGACTCCGGGCTCGTCACGCAGAAAACGCCCGAGATCGGGTACAGCGACGGCTCCGTACAGCTCGAGGTCATCAGTCTCGCCGGCACGGTCGAGAACGACGAGATGAACGTCGACTACAATCGGACCAAATCCATCGCGAAGACGCAGGAAGTCCAGCAGAAACTGTTCTCGGAGGAGAGCTGTCGACGTCCCAAGAACGTCACCGTCACGGTGCAAAGCGACTATCACGAGGGGTGGCAGAACCACCTGGAATCACAGGGTGCGACCGACATGTCGACCTCCGGGGATACCGTCTCCGGCGAGTTCACGATCGACAAGGAGTACGACTACGTCGACTTCACCGGTGACGCGCCCGGCACCGTCATCAAACCGTCGACCGGTAGCGACTCGTTCAAGGTTGGGGACGCGTCGCCGCTGTTCAAGGGCGGAGCGAGTGCCGGCGGTGCGGACACCACGTACAACGGCACCATCACGTTCCTCGGAGCCGATAACGCACGCTTCCAGACGGAGACCGTCGACGAAGATACGGAAGTGAAGCAGGAGGTCACCCTCGAGCACACCGAGGACGTCACCGTCGACATGGACGGGTCTGTCGAGGTCACCGTCCAGGACAAGGTCTGGTACTGGGACAACGAGACGAAGATAGTCGAGGGCGGGGACCAGCCGCCACTCGAGGTGGCGTTCGTCCTGGACGAATCCGGGTCGATGCGGGGCGGGAAGCTCGATAGGGCGCGGTCCGCGACCCGGAGCTTCCTCGGCGTGATGAAGGACGACCAGGGCCATCGGGTCGCACTCATCGGGTACGACACGTACTACCGGAGTCCGGACGTGACCGTCTACGAGGAGTTCACGGAGGATCAGTCCGAGGTGGCGGGTTCGCTATCGGACCTGCGCGCGGGCGGTGGCACGCCGATCCCGCACGCCATCGAGGAGACGTCCGACCAGTTCCGTGCGGACGGGACGGACGACAACAAACAGATCATGGTGCTCGTGACGGACGGGAAGGACCGGTCGGCCCGTGACCCGGTGCAGACGGCTCGCGAAGAGATCCCGGATGGCGTCACGGTGTACACGATCGGTGTCGGCGACGACGTGAACGAGGGCGTGCTGCAGGGCGTCGCCAGTTACGGCGCGGACGGCAGCAAGTACATCAGCGTGGACGATGCGTCCGAACTCGATTCGGTGTTCGAGCGCATCGCGAAGAACGAGACGGAGAAGGAGGTCGAGGTGCCGAACAAGGAGTTCCGGTACGAGACGAGGACGGTGACCGTCCCTCTCGAGGAGACGACTACGGTGGAGAAGACGGTGACTAGGACCATCGAAAAGGACGACTCGGAGAGCGAGGGTGATATGGTGATGGTCTCTGGCGAGGTGACTGCGGAGCCCAGTACGGTCATCAACGAGGTCGAGGTCGATCGCAAGATCGAGAAGATCAACGAGACGGAGACGGAGACGGTGACGAAGGACGTCAGTACGGAGATCAGTGGCGAGAACACGACCACTATCGGGGAAAAGAAGGAGCTCGGACCGGAGCGGACGAAGATCATCGAAACGGAGACGGAGTACGATCTGTTGACGCGCCCGAAGGTGTCGGTGACGATGAACAAGGGATCGACGGTCGATCTCTGGGGCGGTCAGAACCTGAACGCACCCACGCGGTCGGTCGCGGTGGGGGCGCACCAGAACATCGAGGTGGAGCAGGGACAGGAGGTCACGTTCGATCCCTCGTTCCGGTCGTGTTCGGCGTCCGACCGCAAGGAGGAGACCATCGAGTACGGTGGCGAGGAGTACAACAAGACGACGTGTACGGCGTACGGACCGGGAGCGGGGTCCTCGGCGACGGTGCACGTCTACAACAACACGAGCACGATCGACGTCGCGGACTCGGCGGACTTCCAGACGGACCTGGAGGAGATGTTGACCGTCGACGGCACGCAGTACTACAAGAACGTCGGTGGTGACCTGAAGGCGTGGAATCTCGAACCGAATCAGGTCATCGTGGTCGTCGAGGCGGCTGACAGTGGTGGTACCGACGGGAACAACGTGGTGATGCTCGTGGAACTCGGCAACTCGCCATCGGAGGTGTCCGGTGACTATCTCGTGAACGTCGAGGTGACGTCGGTGGAGGCTGAGGAGGACGACGATGACGACCGGATCGTTCCCGCTTCCGGACGGGTCGGGGTTCGTTCGGTAGCGTACTGACTGGCAGGACGCTTTCTTGATTCGTCGCTTCGCGGCGGTGTCGTTGGTCGACTCGGGTTCGTGATGTGGGTTCGTCGTGGCGGGCGCTGGCTGTTTCTCGTTCATCGTCGGTTGCCGTGAGCGCAAGCGACGTCTCAGTGGTCGAGGACGGTGTGGATGCGTTCGGTGTCGACGCGGAGGGTGGCGCTCGCGACCCCGATGGCGGCGGCAATGCCGATGGTGAGGGGATTCGCGTTCGTTGCGATGGCGATGGCGATGGCGATGCCGAGGCCGAGTTCGCCGAGGGCGGCGTGGGCGTCGACGGTCTCTGCGGTTCTGAGTGCGCCGAGGGCTGCGCCGACGACGAGGACTGTCGCGCCGGGGACGGCCGGTGGGAGCGTTCGACCGCCGAGTTCGACGGTGGTTGGGTTGGTGTCGACGAGGACGAGTGCGAGTGCGACGACGACGAGTTCGCCGGCGAGTAGCGCGAGTCCGTCTCGACGGTTGGTCACGACAGTACTGGTGGGGTGTAGTGGCAAGAAAGTCGGGACCGGTTCGGTCGTCGTTTCGAACCTCGAAACGCACGCGGACGCTCTAATGAAGTCGATGCGTTCTTGCTCCTCGGCGCGCTCTAGACGGGGAGTCGCTCCCGGACCGGGACGTTCCGAATCGCGCGTTGACAGAACGTGACGCCGGCGAGCGCGAGCAACGCGATCCCGCTCCACGTCCGGGCGTCACCGCCGCCGTCACCGGCGAGTACGAGCATCCAACCGGCGACCGCGACCACGTTCGCGACCGTCCCGCGCGCGTCGTCGTTCCTGACAGCCACCAGCGCCCCGAGCGCGAACCCGACGGCGAACAGCCCGGTTCCGAGAACGAACGGGTCGACGACCCCCGGTATGCCGGCCGCGTCCACGAGCACTGCCACCGCACCGAAGCAGACGAACACCCCCTGGAGCGCCACGCCGACGTCCTGCCAGTCGTCCATACTCCGGTTCTCGAAGTCAGCGAGGAATAGTGCTTCGACCACCCTCTGTGGCGTCGTCGGCACGTCAGTCAGCGACTACAGGAACCGGTACGTCTCGCCCGAGCGCGACACCTCGCCCGCGCGTTCGAGCTTCCGGAGTGCACGCTCGACGTAGTCGCGGTCGACGCCACGGTCGTTCGCGTACGTCACGACGTCGTCCTCGGTCGGGTCGTCGAGTTCTCGCAACGCCGCGAGGACGACGTCGCGGTTGCTCCCCGAGTTCGAACTCGCGATGCCCGAGGACGCACGCTCGCCCGCCGCCGCCGCCGCGTCGGCGTCCACGCCGGACCGTTCGAGGAACTCGTCGTCGTCAGTGACGCCCTCGGCGACCTGGTCCTCCAGGTCCGCGAACGCGTCCACGTTCGCGAACGCGTCGCCTTCGCCCTGTCGGTTCGCGAGCATCGACGCCCGCACCTCGCGTGCGTGATCGACGTCCTCCGTCGACACGAACTTCTTGAGCTTCGAGAACTGCGTGCTCGCGCCACAGCGCCCGCAGGAACTGCGCTCGGGCCGGTCCTCGACGATGCGGAGGGCGCTACACTCGCTACACCCCACCACGTGGTACATGCCAGAACGGTCGTTTCCCGTCGCACGTAACGGTTCGGGTCGCTGCCACCGACATTCGTCGTCCGACCGACGTCGTGGAGATGCCCGGTACACTCTTCAGGTCCCCAAGTATAGTTCACCCATGACCGGAGAGGGCGGAGACGCCCGCACCGACGTCGACGACCGGACGCACGAGAGCGCCGTCGACGACACCCCCTCGACCCTGGAGCCGTCCGACTGCACCGTCGACGTCGCCGTTCTCGCCGCCGACGACGTTCGGTTCGACGCGACGGCGTTCGCTCGCGAACACCACCTGGGCGTCGTCTACAGGGGGAACAAGGCGAGTGCCTTGGGGCTTGACCCCGAGGGTGAAGCCGACACTTAGACGTGTTCCGTTCGTTCGATATACTGTTCAATCGTCTCTGTTGAGACTGTTCCTGCCGTTCCGATGTAGTACGACTGTTCCCAGAACCCACCAACCCAAAGGTACCTCTCCAAGTACGACTCGTACTGTTCCCACATCTCCCGAGCCGTGATGCTCTTGACCGTCCGCACAATCTCACTCGGGGCGTGCTTAGGGTGAGCCGAGAGAAACAGATGCACGTGGTCTGGTGAGATATGCAACGACAGTATCTCGTAGCCGTACTCGTCGCACACATCGCGGAAACTTGCTTCCAGCGAATCCTCGATTGGTTCGAGTATTGGGTGTCGATTCTTTGGGCATTGCAAATCGAAGATTTGCAAGCAGTCAATCTCCGATTGACGACACCACACGAAGTGGTAGTTGACGTTGTACACCGTGTGATTCGACCTCTTCTCGCCCATATCGAACTCACTCTACCGACACAGTTAAATATATCCAAAGGATATACATAGGTATGGCGAATCGCTTTGAAATCGACGGCGAGGAAGTTCTCGACGGCGAGGTCAAACCGTTCGGGAACAGTGCCCACGTCACCGTCCCCAAACGCTGGCGCGGGGCCGACGTGAAAGTCATCCGAACCTCAGAACCCACCGAACAAGACGAGGAATGACTGACTCACAGGCCCTCGTCAAGACGCTGGATTTCCAACTCGACATCCAGAGTGACAACAAGGGCCTGCTATACGACGCCACGCTCGAAGCCCGACGAGTGTACAACGAGACCATCCGTCTCGCCAAGCAAGGCGTGGACTGGAACTCGATTTCGCCTCGCCTCGAAGACAACGCCAACCTCGTGAAGAACACGACACAACGCATCGTTGCCAAGGCACTCGGGGCGATGGAAAACTACTACGAGTACGACGACTACGGCAAACCCAGTCACACAGAGGACGGTACGTACCCACTCCGAGCGAACTACGAGGAGGGGTACAACCTGTCGCTCACTGACGACGGCGACGTGGCGTTCCGTATCAGCGCAAAGCCGTACAACCACGTCAAGGGCATCCTCGAAGGAAGTGACGCCCACCTCGACCTCCTCAAGACCGCGCTCATAGGCGCCAAGTGGGAGGTCTCAACGTCGGAAACGCTGTGGCAGGACGGTGACCCGGAACTCCACGTCAACATCCGCAACACCGAGCAGACCGTTCGAGACAAGCAGAACTCGCGGACGGTCGTCGGTGTAGATGTGAACGAGCATAACGTGGCACTCACTGCACTCTCAGAGGATGGCGTTAAGGATACGTTGGTCATCGACTTTCCCGAAATCAAGTTCGAGCGCCACCGCTACTTCACGATGCGGAAGCGCGTCCAGAACGCGGCGAAAGATAGCATCCACGACACACTCGAAGGGCGTGAGGAACGGTTCGTCCGCGACCGCCTCCACAAGGTGTCTCGGCACATCGTGGAGTGGAGCCAGCAGTTCGAGAGGCCGTGCATCGTCTTTGAAGACCTCAAAGAGATGCGCGACAGTATCGACTACGGGACGCGGATGAACCGACGCTTGCACCACCTCCCGTTCCGCGCTCTGCAATACTACACGTCGTACAAGGCCGCGTTCGAGGGCATTCCGACTGGATGGATTAATCCCGAGTACACAAGCCAGCGGTGCCCGATGTGTGGACACACGGAGCGTGCGAACCGGAACAAGAAGCGGTTCAAGTGCAAGTCCTGTGAGCATCAAGACCACAGCGACCGTAGTGCAAGCGTTAATATCTCCGTGAAAGGAATCAAGAAGCATCAGGATTGGAATGTGCCTGCTCTCAACAGCCTTCCCGTTGTTCGGAAGGTGCGACGGCGGGCATCGGGGGCCGTGGACGCCCCGACCGCAACCCACTCGTCCGTTCGAGACGACCGTGACCCATCTCGGGGTGTGGCGTCGAGGACGGTGGGAGTTTCAGATTAAACTGCGGGAAGACAGAAGCCTCGGGGCTTGACCCCGAGGCGGTTCACGAGGGGCAACCGGACGACACCGATGCGTCGTTCGTCGCCGGCACGGCCGCGCAAGTCGTCGTCCTCCTCCCGGACCCGGACGGCCCGAGCGTCATGGGCTTCATCGACGCACTCCGCGACCGTACCACCGTCCCCGTCGTGCTCTACGACGACGACGTCGACGCCGACACCTTGCGTGCGTTCCTCGACGTCGACGGCACCGACTTCGTCCGCCGGCATCCATCCGGGAGCGACGTCGTCCTCGCCAAGCGCGTGCAGTCCCTGGCGGAGCACGCGACGCTCGTCGAATCACACGGCCTCCTGGAACGTGCGGTCGACCAGGCCGACGTCGGCATCACCATCGCGGACGCACGGGCAGACGACGAACCACTCATCTACGTGAACGGGGGGTTCGAGCGACTCACCGGCTACCCCGCCGACGAGACGATCGGGCGGAACTGTCGATTCCTCCAGGGCGAGGACACGGACCCCGAGACGGTCGCGACGCTCCGCGAAGCGATCGAGGCGGAGCGAGCGGTGTCCGTCGACCTCCTGAACTATCGACTGGACGGTACCGAGTTCTGGAACCACCTCGACCTCTCGCCGATATTCGACGACGACGAACTCACGCACTACTTCGGGTTCCAGCGCGACGTCACCGAACGCAAGCGCCTCGCCGAGGCGCTCCGCGAGCAGAACGAGCGACTGGCGGCGTTCGCGAGCGTCGTCAGTCACGACCTCCGGAACCCGCTCGCGGTCGCCAGAGGCCACCTGGAGGGTGACGTCGACGAGGCGAGCGTCGAGAGTGCGCTCGACGCCCTCGACCGCATGGAATCACTGATCGCGGACGTCCTCGCGCTCGCTCGCGAAGGGGACGCGGTCGAAGACGTCTCGCGCGTGTCGCTCCGGGAGGTGGCGACGTACGCGTGGTCGATGGTCGAGACCGACGACCTCGACCTCGTCGTGCCCGAGGACGAGCCGGTGATCGTGGCGGACCGGGCGCGCCTCGTCAGTCTCCTCGAGAACTGCTTCCGGAACGCGGTCGAGCACGCGAGCGGTGCGACGACGGTCCACGTGACGCTGTCGCCGGATGGGTTCGTCGTCGCCGACGACGGGCCGGGCATCCCCGAATCCGAGCGCGAGGCGGTGTTCGAGCGCGGGTACTCGACGACGGACGACGGCACCGGGTTCGGGCTCGCCATCGTCGCCGCAATCGCGGACGCGCACGACTGGACGGCGTCGATCGAGACGAGTGCCGACGGCGGCACCGCCATCGCGTTCGAGAACGTCGAGGTAGTTGCCGGCTCCGAGTAAGTGCGGGTCGTCGGCCGCCCCGAGTGAGCGCGAGCGATCAGCGATGTCGCGTATAGGGCGCCGGAACTGGCTACGCTCAAGTGCATGGAGCGCCTTCGATAGGTCGTGACACCGACCGCCGTCGGGTTCGACCTCGACCACACGCTCGCCGTCCCGGACCTGAGTCGTCGACGCATCCTCGCGGACGCCGTCGCTGACGTCGACGCGCCATCGATCACCCGCGAAGCGTACCTCGACGCGCATCGCGACGACCACGACGCGGTCACGCGCGCACCTATCTTCGCGTCCGTCCTCCCCGAAGACGCCGACGTGTCCGCGGACGCGCTCGCCGCGGCGTACCGCCGTCGTATCGCGGAGACGATCCGGCCGGTCGACGCCGTCGAAGCCATGCTCGCGGACCTCCGCGGGGACTACCACGTCGGCCTCCTCACGAACGGGCCGGTGAGAGCCCAGAGCGACAAGCTCGAGGAACTCGACTGGTGGGGTGCGTTCGACGCGGTCCAGATCACGGGGCAGTTGCCCGCCGGGAAACCCGACCATCGCGCGTTCGGTGCGCTCGCGGCCGCGCTCGGCGTCGACGTTACCGACCTCGTGTACGTCGGCGACGAACCCGAGGTGGACGTCGCGGGCGCGCACGCAGCCGGCGCACGCACCGTCCAGGTCGTGTGGCCTGGCGGCCACGACCCGCACCCCGACGCCGACGCGGTCGTCGAACGCGACCGACTCGCGATCGACCTCCCCGGAATCCTCCGGGACCTCGACTGATTAGCAGTCAGCTACGTCCCGTTCTCGCCGGTCTCGTCGTCGGCGAGTAACGTCTCGACGACAGTGCGTGCGACGTCGGCGGCGTCCTTGACGGCGGCGCCGGATTCGACGAACGCGAGCGTCCGCGGCGGCGTCGTCGCCTTCGGGCGAACGCGCAATCTCGTGTCCGCGGCCGCCTCCGCGGCGGCGTCGACGCCCGCGACGAACTCGACGCGAACCCGGTCGGGGTGCACGAACACCGACGCTAACGACTCCGTGTTGCTCCCCGGCGAATCACCGCCTTCGACGTCGAGTGCGTCCACGTCCCGGTCCGGTTCCGTCACGAGCGTCGTCCGCGAGAACGCGACGTCGTACGCGTGCTCGCCGTCGACGCTCGGCTCGACGTCCGCGTCCGCGTCCGTCACCGCGACGTGCGCGAGCACGCCATCCGTCCGCCCGTGCAGTTCCGACGACAGGAGCTGTGCGATGCGGACGCCGTCGGTCACGCGGTCCTCCGTCATCCCTCGTCCTCCAGCTCCGTCATCGCCTTCGACGCGACGCCGGAGACGTCGACGCCCTCGCGACGACCGTACACGACTGCCGCCGCCTCCACGGTGACGTCCAACCGCTGCTGGAGGTCGTTGATGCCGGCGACCGCCTCGTGCTTCTCGGCACCCGCTTCCACGAGCATGTCCAGGACGCGCTCGAACGCCGACCGCTCCCGGAGCACGTCGTCGTCCGGCACGAAGTCCTCGGGCACCGCGACGCCACTCGGGTCGAACGTACACGTCACGTCCCCGTCGTCGCGCTCCAGCAACCCCTCGCCGGCCGCGACGTCAACGAGGCGCTTGGCCTGATCGGGCGAGAACCAATCACGGTCCAGGGATAGCGCCACGACGAACTCGCTCTCCGCGAGGGTCTCGGTGCCGCGCTGTCGGAACGGTGCGGCGACGGCGACGCGTAGACTCACGACCCACACGTCGCCGTCGCCGCGCGTAAAGACTACGATTCCACCCGGGGTTCGCCTCGACGGACGACGAACGCGTCGACGAGCGACCGATCCGTGCCCGGGTCGTTTCGAGCCTTTCAAGTAGCTCGCTGGGGTTTCCTCGGGTATGCACGATCAGGGTCCGTCCCCACGCAAGCGCACGGGCGGCCGACGGCGTCGGTCGACGAAGCGAAAGAAGCACCAGCTCGGTCGACTCCCGACCGAAACCCAGCTCGGCGAAGGCCGGTTCCGCGTCATCAGCACGCGCGGGAACACCACGAAGACGCGAGCGCTCGCCACGGACGTCGCGAGCGTCGCTGACGGCGGCGAGACCCTCGAGGCCGACATCGAGGACGTCGTCGAGAACCCCGCGAACCCGAACTACGTTCGACGGAACATCATCACGAAGGGCGCGCTCATCGAGACGAGCGAGGGCACGGCTCGCGTGACGTCCCGTCCCGGGCAGAGCGGTCAGGTCAACGCGGTCCTCGTCGAGTAACACGCCTCGCGTTCTCTCTTCGAGAACAGCGCGTCGCGAGTGACGACCCCGTCCGCCGTTCTCGATCCATCACGGTTCGATGGTCTCGATCCGTCGATACCGTGGTCGTCCCACGGTATGCCGTCTCTATCGTCGATTCGTCGGGATGCAACCCGGTTCGTTGTCGTACATATTTAAGTGAAGACCGGTTCAATTTGGTAACAGATGAGACCACTCCTGGCAGTACTCGTCGTTGCGGTCTGCCTTGCGCCCGCTACCGCGGCCGCGGGGACCGTATCGACTGCAGAGCACGCATCGACCGAGCAAGTGACGATCACAGTCGTCGTCGTCGACGAGAACGAGAACCCCGTCGGCGGGGCGAACGTCACCGTCAGCTACGACGGCGAGTCCCAGACCGGGCAGACGTTCTCGAACGGCAAGGAGTTCTTCGACGTGCCCGAAGGGGCGGACGTCGAGGTCGACGCCGAACACCCCGACCTGGCACTGAACTCGCCGGCCAAGGCGGAGGACGTCGACGGCGAGACGGAGGTCAGGGTCCAGATGTTCCCGTCGGCGACCGCGGTCGTGTCCGTACAGGACGCGGACGGGAACCCGATCGAGGATGCGACGGTGCGGTTGCGGAAGGACGACGAGATCTTCGCGTTCACCACCGGGACGACGGCGGCGAACGGGACGTTCATCGCGTCCGGGCTGGAGGAAGGCAGTTACGAGATCACGGTGCGGAGCCCGGGCTACTACGAGCAGAAGACGTCCATCTTCGTCTCGACTCGTGCGGGGAAGACCGTGACGCTCGAACCGGGGACGATCACGGTCGAGTTCGAGACGGTCGACGGGCACTTCCAGGACGAGCGAGCGCTGTCGGCGACCGTGGAACTGCTCCAGGGCGGCGAGAGCGTCGCGCAGCTCTCGACTGGGTCCTCGGGGACGCGCTCGGTGAGTCTGGACGTGAACACGGAGTACCGCGTCGTGGTGTCGAAGGAGGGGTACACGGAGCAGACCCTCGATTTCAAGACCGGTGAGAGTGGGACTTCGAGGACGTTCTCGCTGAATCGGACGCCGGCGCTGTCGGTGACGGCCGCGAACACGCAGGTCGTGACGGGGCAGTCGGTGCAGGTGACGGTGACCGACGAGTACGACGAGACGGTCGCGGGTGCGTCGATCCAGGTCGACGGTGAGACGGTCGCGGAGACGGACGAGAACGGCCAGGCGCTCGTGACGATCGAGAGTGCCGGGGACGTCGACGTGACGGCCGTCAGCGGTTCGCTGGCGGCGACGACGACCGTTCAGGGCGTCGAGCCGTCGACGGAGGAGACGACGACGGAAGAGACGACGACGGCGGAGACGACGCCGCCGGAGACGACGACGGAGGAGACGATGCCGGAGGAGACGACGCCGGCGAAGACGACCGAGCAAGACGATGGTGGTCCGACGCCCGGCTTCGGCGGGCTGCTCGCGATCGCCGCGGTCGCGCTCTCCGTCGCCGCACTCGCTCGTCGCACGGACGCCTAGCTCGACTCGACGGCGGCGCTCTCAGATACCGTTTTCGGCGTTTTCTACGGTGAGAGTCGCTCTACCTTCCGGATAGGCAAAGCTTTACGTCCCGATAGTGCCTATCATCTAAGTAATCCTTAATGGTAGATAAAAATATAGCAACTGACGACACGGCCGGGACCGACGAGGAGGTGACCGAAGTGTTCGGACCGGCCGAGGACGTCGAGCCCGTCGTCGAGACCGCCACGGAACTGTTCGAGGCCTCGACCGACGACGACGCCAGCCAGGTGGCCGATGGGGCGTCGAGCGAGGAACTCGACGTCCGACGCGAGGGCCGCCAGAACGCCGACTCCATCGGCGAGGCACTCGTCCGGCGCGACCCAGCGCTCGACCACGTCCAGGACGACCAACCGTCCGCCGACGACGACGAGTTCGACGACGAAGACGTCGACGACCTCGTCCTCTGGGTCGAGAACCGGGACCAGGAGACCGTCGAGGACGTCCGCGAAACCGTCCTCGAGGAAGTGAAAGCGTACTACGAGTCCGCCGACGTCGACACGGACTTCGCAGACCGTCCGACCGACGAGTTCATCGACACCCAGTGGTTCGACTTCTCGTACCTCGAAGACGTCGTCCAGGTCGAACGACAGTGGGTGAACTGCCCGTACGCGTACGTCTCCATCCTGTTCGACACGCGGACGAAGGAGTTCCGTTACCACGTCACGGAGGTCACGCTCGACGGGTTCGAGGAGTTCGTTCGCGAAGACCTCACGCGCATCCTCCGGAACAGCCTGATGTACCAGGACATCGACGTCGGCGTCGGCCGCGAACGCGTGTTCGAGGAACGCACGAAGGCAGAGATCGCCGAGCACGCCGCAACCGTCGGAGACGGCTCCATCTACAAACTCCGCTACTACCTGCTCCGGGACTTCCTCGACTACGGGAAGATAGACCCCATGATGCGGGATCCCTTGCTTGAGGACATCTCCTGCGACGGCACCGACGTTCCCGTGTTCGTCTACCACGGCGGGTACCGCGACCTCCGGTCGAACGTCTCGTTCGACGGCGACAGCCTCAACTCGTTCGTCGTCCAGCTCGCCCAGCGCGCCGGGAAACACATCTCGGTATCCGACCCGCTCGTCGACGCGAGCCTCCCGGACGGCTCCCGCATCCAGCTCACGCTCGGCGGCGAGATTGCGACCCGCGGGTCGAACTTCACCGTCCGGAAGTTCGCGGACGTCCCCTACACGCCGGTCGACCTCATCAAGTGGAACACGTTCGACGTCGACCAGATGGCGTACTTCTGGCTCGCGATCGAGAACAACAAGAGCCTCGTGTTCGCCGGCGGTACCGGCTCCGGGAAGACCACGAGCATGAACGCCATCGGGTTCTTCATCCCGCAGAACTCGAAGGTCGTCAGCATCGAGGACACGCGCGAACTCACGCTCCCCCACGACAACTGGATCCAGAGCGTCACGCGCGAGAGCGTCATGGAGGGTGGCCGCGGGGAGGTGTCGACGTACAGTCTCCTGCAGGCGAGCCTCCGTCAACGTCCCGAGTACTTGCTCGTCGGCGAGATCCGCACGGAGCAACGCGTCGGCCTGACGTTCTTCAACGCCATCGCGACCGGGCACACGTCGTACACGACCATCCACGCGGACAGCGTCGACGGCGCACTCGGCCGGCTGGCGAACCCACCGCTGTCGATTCCGTCGCAACTCGTGCAGAACCTCGACGTCATCGCCATCCAGCGACAGATCTTCAAGGACGACCAGCGCGTCCGCCGGAACCAGGAGATCGCCGAGGTCGCCCCGAGCGACGACTACAGCGACGTCGAGTACGAGAGCGTGTTCGAGTGGGACGCACGTGCGGACGTCTACGACCAAGTGAACGACTCGCGGCTCGTCGCCGAGATCGCCCAGGAACGCGGCTGGAGCACGGCGGACGTGCAGGCGGAACTGGCCGCTCGCCGCGATGTCCTCACCGCACTCGTCGAGAACGACGTCACTGACTACGACGCCGTCACCGCCGTCATCCACGACTTCGGGAAGGACCGCGACGCCGTGATCGACGCCGTCCGCTCGGACGAACTCGAAGCGTACGCCGCGGAGGCGTCGCGATGAAGGAGGCCACCCTCGAAGAGGGAGTATCGGGGCCGATGCCGGACTACGAGGTCAGCCAGTACTTCCCGCAGTCGCGGGAGATGACCGGCGAGGAACGACGGGAACTCCGCGACCAGTACGGGGTCTTCCGTGCGTACTTCAAGGCACGCCCTGGCAAGTACCGCGACGTCCAGCGGTGGCTGAACCAGGCACGGATCGGGACGACGTACGACATCTACCTCGCCCAGAGCGTCATCCTCGCACTCGTCGCGGGCGTGCTCGCGGCCGTCCTCGGCATCGTCGCCTCCGTGTACTTGAGCGAGGTCGGCGTCCTCGGGACGCTCCGGTCGCCGCTCGCGCTCCCCGGGAGCGTCGCCGGCTACGTCGAAGCGAACAAGCTCCTGTTCACCGGCGGAGCGCTGACGCTCGTGCTCGCGGCCACGGCCGGCCTCGGGACGTGGATGCTCCGCTACTACCATCCGCGGAACACAGTCGAGAAGCGCGAACGCGCTATCAACGTCATGCTCCCCCACGCCATCACGTACATGTACGCGATGAGCTACGGCGGCACGAGCTTGCTCGAGGTGTTCAAGTCGCTCTCGCGGTCCGAGGACACCTACGGCGAAGTCGCCGCGGAGTTCGACATGATCGTCCGCGACATGGAGTTGTTCGGGAACGACATGTTCACCGCACTCCGGAACGCGCGGAACCTCACGCCCAGCGGGAGTCTCGAACGGTTCCTCGACGACCTCGTAAGCGTTCTCGACTCCGGCGGGGACGTCACGACGTTCTTCGAGGACCAGGCGACGACCGCCGCCGAAGGCGCGAAAGAGGAGCAAGAGGACTTCCTCGAGACGCTCAGCGTGCTCTCGGAGATCTTCATCGTCGCGTTCGTCGCGGCACCGTTGTTCCTCATCGTGACGCTCATGGTCATCTCGTTCCTCGGCGGGTCGACCGTCGACCAGATGGCGCTCCTCGTGTACGTCGGCCTCCCGCTCGGCATGATCGGGTTCCTCGTCCTACTGGACGTGCTCTCGGCGCCGTTCGTGCAGCCGGCGGCCGAACACATCGCGGATGGTCGGGACCGCCTCGACCCCGCGGACGACGACGAGCGGTACGCCGCGTACGCGCGTACTCGCCGCAAGGAGCGGTACCTCGCGCTCGCTCGCGACCCGCTCGCCGCGATCGTCGACGAGCCACTGTACTCGCTCGCGGTCACGATTCCCGTCTCGCTCGCGTACGTGCTCGCACTCGCGGTCACGACCGCGGTGCCGGTCTCCCTAGACGCGTTCACGACGACGCCGGTGGTGACGACGACGTTCGTCGTCGTCGTCCCGTTGCTCGTCGTCCTCACACCGCTCTCGTACTTCCACGAGGGCAAGCGTCATCGGGAGAATACGATAGCTCGTCGGTTCCCCGAGGTCCTGAACGTGCTGTCCTCGGCGAACTACATGGGTATCCCGTTCGTCGACGCGCTCGGGATGGTGTCGCGCTGGTCGAGGGGCGTGCTTGCGGACGAACTCCGCCGCGTCCGCAACGACATCCAGTGGAACCACGACGTCACGACGGCGCTGTCGGCGCTCGGGAACCGCTTGCGCGTCCCCCACCTCACGCGGACGGTGAAGCTCGTCGCGGAAGGCGGACGTGCGAGCGGTGACATGTCTCGCATCCTCGCCATCGCGGCGGAGGACACCCGGTCGCGCGCTCGCCTGGAGCGCTCTCGTCGGCGCGCCATGGGGTCGTACATCGCCATCGTCGTCATCGGGTTCCTCGTGTACCTGCTGGTCATCGTGCTCGTCGCGGCGAGCTTCCTCGGGCCAATCGCGGCGACGACGGGGACGCCGGACGCGGACGTACCCAGCGTCGGCATGCCGGTGTCGTTCACGAACGTTCCGCTGGACACGTACCGTGCGTTGTTCTTCCACTCGGTCCTGATCCAGGGCGTGGGGAGCGGTCTGCTCGCCGGGAAACTCGCGGATAACTCGGTGCTGTCGGGCCTGAAGTACGCGATCTTCATGCTCGTCCTGGCGCTCGCGGCGTTCGTCGTCGTGTAAGTCGTCGAACCCGACCCTCCCCGAACAGTCTCATAGGATATATTACTTGAATAGTAACGGGCGGATTCCTCGTATAGGCCAGGTACAGACGTTCAGCCCATAGAAACGTATATATCCTCACAGATAGTATAGTATCTATGATATTCTACTCGTCTGATAGGGGTGTCTCCCCCGTCCTCGGCGGAATCCTCATGTTCGGCCTCGCGATGTCGCTCCTCATCCTCACGCAGGTCAGCGTCGTCCCCGCCGCGAACAACCAGGTCGAGTTCGAACACAACCAGCGCGTCCAGGACGACTTCGAACGCTTCCAGGCGAGTAGCTCGCGCGTCGCATCAAGCGGCGCCCCCGAGACAATCGACGTCGAAGTCGGCGTCCGCTACCCCAACCGGTTCTTCCTCCTCAACCCCACCCCGGGTTCGGGCGTCCTGAACGCCGAAGACGCGACCATCGACATCGCGAACGTCCAGGCAATCAACCCGGAGACGAACGACTACTTCACGAGCGAGACTAACACGCTCGCGTACGACACCCAGCGCCTCATCTACGAACCCAACTACAAGGAGTACCGGAACGCCCCCCGTACCGTCCACGAGAACGGCGTCACGTTCAACGAGTACGACGGAGACGTCACGCTCGTCACCAGCGCCACCCCGTTCGTGAACGACGGCGACATCACGCTGATCCTCCTCGACGGCGACCTCTACGAGGAAGGCACCGGGAGCACGAGCCTCACGCTCCAAGCGGCCAGCGCCCCGTCCCAGCGCATCGCCGTCACGAACGCCAGCGCCGGCCCGATAACGATCGCGTTCGACACCCGCCTCCCGCAGAGCGAATGGGACGCGTTCAACGCCACCACCAGCGACGTCGTCGACGTCCAGTACGACGCGGTCGCGAACACCGTCACCCTCACGCTCGACCCGACCCGTGACTACACCCTCCGCGTCGCACGACTCACCATCGGCGAGAGCGCCGCGGACCGCACGCCCGCGTACGTCACGTCCGTCGGCACCCCGCCGAGTTCGATTCCCGCGAACAGTTCGATCACGTACACCGTCGAGGTGCGCGACGTACACCACAACCCGGTCAGTGGCGGCGAAGTCCTAGCCCGCGTCACCACCGGGAACGCGCACTTCGAACCCGGGTCGGCCAGGACCGTCGAACGCACCGTCGACGTCGACGAGAACGGTCGTGCGTCCGTGACCGTCGTCGGCAACCCGAACGAGATCGGGACCGTCTCGGTCGACGTCGGCCGCGACGCGAACGGCGACGGCACGCTCACCGCCGCGGGCGACGGCGCCCACAACTTCGCGGCGCACGAGTTCCTGCTCGTGACGACCAGCATCACGCAGATCGATCAGGTCGCCGACGTCGGCGGGTCGATCAACCCGAACGACGCCAACACGGGCAGCCTCACGCTCGCGTCCACCTCCGCTCTCGCCAACGGCGACGGCCGCCTCCAGTTCGAGAAGCTCGGGCCGAACACGAAGAGCGTCTCCGAACTCCGCGTGAACTTCGTCTCGCTCGACAGTCAGGGGAACTCCCCTATCGACGACTTCCAGACGATGACGATCGTGGGCGTGACTAACGGCGGCGCACCGGTCACGACCGATCACAACGGCTCGTTCGACGTCGGCGACACCTACACGGCCGTCGCGAACGGACCGATCGTCGTCCAGAGTGGCGACACCCTCCTCGTCGACTTCCAGTTCACTGGTATCGTCGAGGGCAACGGCCAACAGCCGAATACGACCCAGACCTACGACCTCCAGCCCGGGGACTTCTTCATCATCTCCGTGTCGTTCACGGACGGAACGACGGCGACGTACTTCGCCGGCGTCGTGTAAGCGCCCGCCACTTCGACAGTCGGTCGCCGACGTCGCGTAAGCGCCGTCACTCGCCGATTCGGTCGCCGACGTCGCGTAAGCGCCGTCACTCGCCGATTCGGTCGCCGACGTCGCGTAAGCGTCGTCACTCGCCGATTCGGTCGCCGACGTCGCGTCCGTTCTCGAACGCGCGGTGGACGCGGCCGTCGCCGACGATCCAGTCGCCCGCGCAGTACAGGCCGGCTCCTTCTGCGGCTTCGACGCCGTCGCTCGCCGCGTTCTCGGGGAGTGCGTACCGCCAGCCTTGCGAGTCCACCCAGTCCGGGTCGCGGTAGCGGTCGTCGTCGAGGAGGTCGGCGACGAGGTCGGCGGCGTCGCTCGCGGCGGCGTCGGTCGGGTCGTCGTAGTGTGCTATCGACCAGTTGGGACTCATCTGCGCGATCAGCAAGCTTTCGCCGTCGGGGACGTGCCCGGGTTTCGCCTCCTCTCGCGCGAGCCAGCCGACGGGGTGGGCCTGGTCGGGGTCGACGAGCGCGTACCACGGGTGGTCCTCGCGGAAGTCGTAGTGGAGGACGACGGTGCGGATGGTCCGGTAGTCGACGGCGTCGGCGGCGTCGTGGACTCGCTCCAGTCGGTCGTCGTCCCACGTCGTCGCCGCGAGGAGGTCGGCGGTCTGGGGCGCTGGCGGCGTCAGCACGATCGCGTCGAAGCGGCCGTAGGCGTTGCTGTCGACGTCCGTGAGCGTCCACGCACCCTCGTCCGTCGGCGCTCCTTGGTCGTCTCGGTCGAGCCCTTCGATGCGCGTCTCCAGTTCGACGGTCGCGTCCGTGCCGTCGAACACGCGCTTCGCGAACTGCGTGATGCCGGTCTCGTACGTCAACTTCGGGGCGTCGTCGTCCCGGCCGGGCCCGATGGTTCCATCCACGTCGTGCACCCACACCGGCTCCTCGATGTCGTGCAGCCCCTCGGTTCCGAACGACTCCAGCATCTCGAGGAACCGGTCGTCGTCACCTGGTTTGACGTAGTTCGCGCCGTGGTCGTACCGACAGCCGTGCTTGCGGCGCGTGGCGGCGCGGCCGCTCACGCCCCTGGCCTTGTCGAACACCACGACCTCGCGGGCGTCCTCGCGCGCTGCGTCCGCGACGCCGGCGCCCGCGACGCCAGCGCCGACGACCGCGACTCGTTCACTCATGCTCGAGGCTACCCGTGCGAGGGGTAAGTACGACCGGGTCGCGGTACTCCAGTGGCATCACTCGACCGCGACCACTCGCGTTGGCGAACAGGGAGCGCGTGCCGTGACTGGGGCGTCGGCGCGCTCCACTCCCGCCTGGACCGACGCCCACCGAATCAGGGGTGACGCCGGCCGTTGCCTCCTCCTCCCTTTTCAACCTTCAGTCGCTCGTGGCTGGTGCTTCCGCGAGTCGGTCCTCGTGGACGTCGACGGCGAGTTCGCACGCTTCCTGGAGGGTGGCGAGGCGGTCACCGGTCCCCTTCGTTCGAACGTGTGGGTCGTCGAGGAGCCAGTCCAGTTGCCTGGCGACGTCCCGGAACGTCGCGGCCGCGTCGGCGTCCCGGTGCTCCTGGAGCGCGCGTTCGGCGTCCGCGAACCGTTTGCTGGCGGTGACGACGACGGCGATGGTCTTCTCGCGAGCGTACCTGACGCCGACGAATCGTCGACTCGCACCGACGAGGTAGACGAGCGGGCCGACTCCGGGAAGCATCCACGTGGCGACGGCGGCGTACTCGCGCCTGAACGGTCGCCACCCGGCCCTGATGGACTGGCCGGGGCCGCGGGAGACCGCGGTCGTCGTCCACCCGAGCGCGACCGCCGCTAGCGGGAGGGCTACCGTCGTGGTGACGTCGACGAGCCAGTCGTCGACGACGTCGGGTCCGGCCAGTGCGACGAGGAGCGCGCGAACGCGAACCGGACCAGCCAACACGGCCACGTGCACCGCGAGGACCACGAGCGAGAGCAGGGCCAGCACGCCAGCCCAGGACGCGGAGAACCCGTACCGTTCGTCGAGACGACCACGGAGGTGGTCTTCGGCGAGATGCCGCGGGTAGGTGTCCCGCAGCGTCGTCGTCGCACAGACGGGACAGTCCACGCGCTCGTTCATATACGCGTTCCGAGAAGAATGAGGCTGTTAAAACCAGGTGGTCGGTACCGGGGTGGTCTTCAGCTCGTCGTGACGAGTTCGACGACGTCGCGGTGGTCGAGCTGGTGACTCGACCCGATCTGGCGGCCGCTCCGGCAGTCCATCGCGTGCAGGAGTCCGTCGCCGATGTCGCTGTGGAGGTGGTACGCGAGGTCCTCGGTGGTGGCGTCGTCGGGGAGCAACCAGCAGTCCCGCATCACCCGCCCTTGGTCGTCGCCCATCGCGTCCGCGCCGCCCGGGAACACCGCTTTGGTCCCGAGCTCGTCGAACAGCGCGGTCTCGATGGCGTCCTGGACGCCGGTGCCGTCGAACGCGGTGACGAACTCCCGTATCTGTTCGAGGCCGGCCCCCTGGTCGTCGCTGACGTCCCCGACGATGTCGAAGTCGCTCGCGCCCGGATTGTAGTCGACGACGCCGGCCTCGTTCGCGCTCTTGAGGGCTTTCTCGGCGTGTGCGCTCACGGGGACGACCGTGAGGTGCTCGTACGCGGGGTCGCTCGTGATCGCTTCGAAGTTCGCTTGCGCTTCGGACGTGTCCATCTTGTTCGCCGCGATAACCATCGGCTTCGTGCGCTTGCGGAGTTCGCGAGCGAGCGCCGCCCGGTCCGCCTCCTCCCACGTGTCGGGGTCGAGTTCCAGGTCGAGTGCGAGGATGACCTGCTTGATCTCGTCCTTGTTCGTCCCGAACGCGTTCATCTGGTCGGCGAGGTCGACCTCGATGTCGCCGTCGGTGCCGTGGTAGCCCGATCGGTACCGCTCGATGCCTTTCTCGAGGACGTCGACGTACCACTGGTCGAGTTCTGCCTCCAGGAAATCGACGTCCTCGCGCGGGTCGTGACCTTCGGTTGGTTCGCCCTCGAGGTCGGTTTCGCCGGCGAAGTCGACGACGTGCACGAGCACGTCCGCTTCGTTCAGGTCCGAGAGGAACTGGTTGCCCAGACCCTTCCCTTCGTGAGCGCCGGGGACGAGCCCGGCGACGTCGACGAGCTTCGTCGGGACGTAGCGCGTACCGTGCTCGCAGAAGCCGGTGTCTGGCGTGCACGTCTCGTCGAACTCGGGGGCGGCGCAGTCCACGCGCACGTACGCTTCGCCGACGCTCGGGTCGATGGTCGTGAACGGATACGCGCCCTCGGGGACGTCGTTCATCGTCGCCGCATTGAATAGGGTCGACTTGCCCACGCTGGGTTTGCCGACGAGACCGATCTTGTAAGTCATTGACGGATTCAGGCCGTCAGCGGGCTTGAAAATTGATACTCGATGCGGCTCCGACATGCGATTGCATGGCACGGCGCGGCCCCGTGAGGGGCCGCGGGAACGTGGTGGTTTCGAGGATTGGTGTGTGGTGGGGCGCTGCGCGGCCCCGTGAGGGGCCGCGGGAACGTGGTGCTGTCGAGTGTTGGGTCTATTCCGCGATGACGTCGAGGGTGACGTCGACGTCGGCGACGTCGTAGTCGTCGCGCGTGATGCTGTACTGGTGGAGGTTCACCGGGTCGTCGCCGTGCGGGCGGAGGTTCCGGAAGTGGCCGTCGTGCTGGCCGCCCCAGCGTTCGACGTACTTCTCGATGGCGCGCACCGAGCGGTCGTTGTCGTCGACGACGGTGACGACGACCGCGTCGAGGCCCAATCGCGTGAACGCGAGTTCGACGAAGGCGTCGGCGCGCTCGCCGCTGTAGCCGCGTCCCCAGAACGATTTCCGGAGCCAGATACCGAGTTCGGCGGTTCGTCGGTCCCAGTCGGGACTGAGGCCGGCGTTCCCAGCGAACTCGCCGCTCCCTGACTCCTCGGCTGTCCCGCGGCCGTCGCCCGCTCGGCTGTTCGAGGCACGTCGCGTCTCGGCTTTCGGGTAGAGTGCGTAGTTCCCGGCCTCGGCCGCGTCGTTCGCCTCGCCGACGTGCTGGACGTACTCCATCGTCTCCTTCGGATGCGCGTGGGGCTCCCACGTCATGTACTGGGTGGCGTCGGCGATCCCGGCCTCGCTGGAGACGTACGGGTAGAGCTCGCGAGCGTCCAGCGTCTCGGGGTGGATGCGCTCGAACCGCAAGCGCTCGGTCTCGAAGGTCTCAGGGAACAGGTCGGTCATTTCGACACCCCGCCGTCGTCGCCGTCGTCGTGCTCGAGGAACTCGCAGTCCGGGCGGTCGCCGCTCGCCGCGTAGTCCGCCTGCGTGATGGCGTACCGGTGGAGGTCGACGGGGTCGTCGTCGATGACGTGCATGTTCCGGAACCGGCCGACGCGCTCGCCACCGAACCGGTCGACGTACTTCTCGATGGCGCGCCGCGAGTTCTCGTTCGCCACGAGGTGGGTCACGGACACCAGTTCGAGGTCCAGGCGCTCGAACGCCAGTCGGAGGAACGCGGCGGCGCGCTCGGCGGAGTACCCGCGCCCCCAGAAGCGCTTCCGGAGTCCGAACGTCATGAACGCCGTCCGTTCGTCCCAGATCGCGAATAGCTCGGCTTCGCCGGCGACCTCGCCCGCACCCCCTTCGCCGTCCCTGGGTCGGACGACGTACGTCCCGGCGTCACCGCTTACCATTCGGCCCTCGCGTTGTGCAACGAACTCGCGAGCGTCCCGGAGGTGTTCGAACGGCTCGACGGGGACGTACGCGAGTTCGCCGTCGTCGACCGCGTCCGTCGACATCGACTCGTAGCGCTCCCGGAGGTCCGCGTCCGCGACCGACTCGCGGACGAGCCGCAACCGTGCCGTGACGATCTCGTCCGGGAACAGTTCGGTCATCGCGACTTCCTCCGGTCGTCGCGCCCGTCGACGAACTCGACGGTCGGGCGCTCGCCGCTTTCGTCGTAGTCCTCGCGAGTGATGCTATACTGGACGAGGTCGACGGGTTCGCCGTCGAGCCGTCCCCAGTTCCGGATGCCGCCGTCTCGCTCCCCGCCGAAGCGCTCGACGTACTTCTCGACGGCGCGCCGCGAGTTCTCGTTCTCGACGGCGTGAGCCGTCACGACGACGTCGAGGTCGAAGCGCTCGAACGCGAGCGCGAGCAGGGCGGCGGCGCGCTCGCCGGAGTACCCACGCCCCCAGTAGGGCTCGCGCAGGTAGCAGGAGATGACGCCGCGCCGCTCGCCCCAGTCCATCGACAACTCGGCTTCGCCGGCGAGGTCGCCGCTCTCTTCGTCGTCGACCGCTCGACCGTCCGAGGCGCGTGGCGCCTCGCCACCCCCTTGCTCGCCGTCTCGTGGCCGGATCGCGTACACGACGCCGTTGCCGTCGTCCCAGTGCGCTTCGCGGACGTCGACGTACTCGCGAGCGTCCCCGAGGTGCTCGAAGGGCCGGAATCCTGCGTGCTGGACCTCCTCGTCGCTGAGTGCGTCGTCCGCGAGGGACTCGTAGCGCTCCCGGAGGTCGACGTACTCGTCGGTCTCCCGAACGAGATGCAGGCGTTCGGTGACGACGGCCTCGGGGAACAGTTCGCTCACGACGACCCCTCCAGTTCGGTCGGGTCGTCGGTCGGCTTCGGCACGCAATCGGGGTCGAGTTCGACCTCGGGCGCACCACCGGCGTCGCGGTAGTCGGCGGCGGTGATGGTGTACGACCGGAGACCCCAGGGCTCGCTGTCGCCGCCGTCGCGGGGTACCCAGTTCCGGAAGAAACCGTCCTCGGTGCCACCGAATCGCCGCACCCACTTCTCTATCTGGCGCTTCGAGTTCTCGTTCCCCTCGAAGTGCGCGACCGACGCGACCTCGATGTCGAGGCGCTCGAACGCGACCGTCAGGAGCGCAGTAGCGCGCTCGCTGGCGTATCCCCGCCCCCAGTAGGGCTTGTAGAGCGTAACGCCGGTGTGGACGCGCCGGTTCTCCCAGAGGCAGTCGAGGTTCGCGACGCCGACGTGAACGCGGTCACCCGTCTTGCGGACTCCGTCCGCTCGACCATCCGAGGCGCGTGGCGCCTCGCTGGGCTCGACGGGGTCGCCGTCGGCGTCCGGTTCACCGGGGCGCAGGAAGATCGCCCAGGTCGCGCGCTCGCCGTCCTCGAACGCCGAGCCGAACCTGTCGAGTTCGTCGCTCGCGGCCTTCGGGTGCGGGTCCGGCGACGTCGTCACGTACGCGGTCTCGCGCTCGCGGGCGTCGCGGCTCGCTCGCGTCAACTCGTAGCGCTCGAACGCGTCGACGGCGTCGTCGACGCGCTCGTAGCGGAGGCGCGGCGTCCGCATCGTCTCCGGGAACACTGGCATGGCTACTCCAGGCTCTCCTCGACCGCGAGGTCGACCGTGGCGTCGGCGTCGTCGTACTCCTCGCGACTGATCGAGTACCGGTGGAGGTCGCGCGGTTCGTCGTCGAGCACCACCCAGTTCCGGAGCAAGCCCTCGTACTGGCCGCCCCAGCGTTCGACGTACTTCTCGATGGCCTTCCGCGACGGGTCGTTCGCGTCCGTGTGGCCAGCGGCGACGAGCTCGAGGTCCAGGCGCTCGAACGCGAGCGAGACGAGGGCGTCGGCGCGCTCGCCCGCGTACCCGCGACCGTGATACTCCTCGAGGAGCCAGACGCCCAACCGCGCCGTCCGGCGGTCCCACAGCGGGATGAGCGAGGCGACGCCCGCGAACTCCCCGGAGCCGTCCTGACCCTCCTTCGGGAACATCGCCCAGTTCGCGCGGTCGCCCTCCCCCCACTTCTCGGCGCTCTCTTCGAGGTAGTCGAGGCTGTCCTTGGGGTGATGCTGGCGGTCCTTCGAGATGTGCTCGCTGAGGCGCTCGAACTCGTCGGTCCCCATGTGTTCGTACAACTCGAAGGCGTCCATCGTGGCGTCGAGTCGCTCGAATCGCAAGCGCTCGGTCTCGAACGCCGGCGGGAACAGATCCATACCCGAACGTGATAGCGGTCTGCCGTAAGCGTTCGGGCGCCCTGTGAAGGAGTCTCTCGGTCGCTCGTGGGCGCTACGGTTCGTTCTCGGCCTCGCCGCGTGCGACCGCTATCGTGTGTTCGAGGGCGCTCTCCGTCGCACAGGCTTCGATCCAGTCCAGGTCGACGGCGTCCGTCGCGTCGAGCGCGTCGAGCGCGTGCACGGCCTCGCGGACGACGCGCTCGGCGTGCCGCGACGGGTCCGCGTACTCGACGGCCCGCCCGACCGCCGTCTCGTCGGTGACGCGAGACCCGGGGAGGCCGGCGAGTGCGAGCGTCGCCGGCACGCTCGCCGGATCACCCGGTCGCGTTGCCAGTCGCTCCAGTGCGTCGGACGCGTCCACGCCCACCTCCGGATAGCGCGCACTCAACCCCGCGACCGCGACCGCGGCGTACAGCCTGAGCGTGCCGTGGCCGGCGTCGAGGTGCGAGGCGAGCTCGCCGGCGAGCGGATACACCGCGTTCGGGTGCGTTCGCGCGAACTCCCGGAGCGCCGCCAGCGCCTGCTCGCGGGAGTCGGTGGCGTCCTCCGCGAGCATCGCTGCGAGATGCCGGACGACCAGCGGCTCCTCGTCGACCGGTTCGGTGTCGTCCCCGAACACCTGCTTGAGGTACCCCGTCGGCACCGCGTCGTCACCCACCGCGAGCAGGCTCTCCGGGCGCTCCCACGCCAGGCTCGCGACCGCCGCCGCGCTCGCCTGCCGGATGCGCGCGTCCTCGTCCGCGAGCGACCGGACGAGTCGTGCACGCACCGTGCCGTCGACGAGCCCGAGGTGCGTGAGCGCTCGCGCGAGCTCGCTCAAGTACTCGACGTTCACGAGCTCCGCGCCGCGCTGGGACTCGAACGCCGCGAGGACCTGGTCGACCACCGGTCGGACCGCGTGCGGGTCGTACGCCGCCACGTCCGCGATGTCGCTGGCCGCGTCGATGGCGAGCGCTTCGCGCTCCAGGCGGTTCGCGAGGTCGAACGCGTCAACCGGCCGCGGGTCGCCGTCAGCTCGCTGGGACGCGACGTACTCGCGGTACAGTTCGCGATGATGGCGCTCGCAACACGCCGTCATCGTCGCCGTCGTCCCGTCGTCCGCCGCGCCCTCGGCGTCAGCGGGCCGGTCGGCGTCGAACTCGCGGACCGTACAGTCCGGGCAGTCGCGGGCGACGTCGGTCGCGTGCTCGCGCCGCTCCGGGTCGTCCTGGTAGCTGTCGACGGTCCCGGTCGCGGAACCGAGGCGCGCGTCCGCGGCGGCGAGCGCACGGAGCAGTCGCGTGAGGTCGCCGAACTCGATCGGGTCCCGCGGTCGGTCGTACCGGTGCGCCCACGTCGGATGCCACTCCTTCGAAGCGAGACGGCCAGCGGCCTTCGCGAGCGCGGCCGCGTCCACGTCCGACCCCGAGTCGAGACCCACCTCTTCGAGGAGGAAGGTCCCGTACGCGGGGTCGAGGCCGCCGTCGACGGTCGCCACCGACAGCGGCGAGTCGAACGTGACGAACGCCGCCGCCGGGAGCGTCCACTGGATGGGCTGGTCCATGTCGACCCATCACTCCACGGACGATAATAAACCATCCTACGACGCAACTCTCGAACGCCGTCGGCTCGACCGGTCCCTACCTTTCCCGCCCAGTTCGACCGTGGCCCTGCCGCGTTCGCACGGTCTGACCGTAGCCCTGCCGCGGCCGTCACGACCGAACTCCCGGATTATAAGTACCATTGCCGGCGAATCCTCCACGTATGAACTCGCGCATCCCGAACTTCTACAAGAAGGACGTCGACGAGCGCCTGACGGACGTCGTCGACGCCTGCGACCTGTCCGACGACGCGACCGCGGCGTTGTCAGACAGTACGGGGCTCGACGTCGCGGATGGCCTCAGCGAGAACGTCGTCGGCTCTATCACGCTTCCCTTGAGCGTCGCGACGAACTTCGTCGTCGACGGCGAGGACGTCCTCGTCCCGATGGCGATCGAGGAGTCGAGCGTCGTCGCGGCGGCGTCCTACGGCGCACGGATGGCGCGCGCCACCGGTGGGTTCTCGACGTCCGTCGACGGTCCGTACATGCTCGCACAGATCCAGGCCGTCGACGTCGCGGACCCGCAGGCGGCGAAGGCGCGCGTCCTCGCGGCGAAGGACGACGTCATCGAACTGGCGAACGACCAGGGCGTCCTCGTCTCCCACGGCGGCGGGTGCGAGGACGTCACCGTCCGCGTGCTCGACACGCCGACGGGCGAGATGGTCGTCACGCACCTGCTCGTGAACGTCGCCGACGCGATGGGCGCGAACGCCGTGAACACCATCGCGGAGGGCGTCGCACCGCTCGTCGAGGACCTCACGGACGGAACGGTGTCGCTCCGCATCCTCTCGAACCTCGCGGACTGTCGCGTCGCACGAGCACACTGCCGGATCGACCCCGACGACCTCGAGAAGTCGGACCTGGACGTCCCCGGCACCGAGGTCCGGGACCGCATCGTCGACGCGTGGTCGTTCGCCGACGCCGATCCCTACCGGGCGGCGACGCACAACAAGGGCGTCCTGAACGGGATGGACGCGGTCGCGCTGGCGACGCTCAACGACTGGCGCGCCATCGAAGCCGGCGCGCACGCGTACGCCGCCCGCGACGGCTACGGGCCGCTGACGACGTACGAGGTCGACGACGACGGCTCCCTCTCGGCGACCATCGAGGTCCCCGTCCAGGTCGGCGTCGTCGGTGGCGCCACCCGCATCCACCCGACCGCGGCGGCCGCGATGGAGATCGTGGACGCCGACTCCGCGGACGAGTTCGCCGCCGTGTTCGCCGCCGTCGGACTCGCCGAGAACCTGGCGAGCATGCGCGCACTCGTCACCGAAGGCATCCAGTCGGGACACATGAAACTCCACGCGAAGAACGTCGCCATCGAAGCGGGCGCACCCGAATCCCACGTCGACGAGATTGCCGCACGGATGGTCGAGGAGGACGACGTCCGCCAGGGCCGCGCCCGCGAACTCGTCGACGAACTCGAGTGAGTCAGCGTTCGGTAGCGCGGAGCCTCCGTCCTCAAGCGCGAGCGAAGCGAGCGGTAGGGCGGCGAGGAAGCGCGTTCACAAAGGATTAAACGCCTGTGAAACGTACCCTGTGGTACTCCCGTCCTCGCACAAGCCGGGGTCGGTAGGTGCCACGAGTAAACTGGCACCCGTGGTGCGAGCGCATCGCATCCTACACTCGGGAACGACGACCGCGAACGGTTCAATTCCGTCCCCATGTTGGGGTAGAGCGTGAGGACACCGGGAATTAAACCGGCGGGACAATCCTCGTCGGCGGTCGAAGCGGGAGGCATCAACAATGCACCCGCGCCGGTGGCAGGACGGTAACAGGAAGCCGGGCCGCGTCCATGCATGGGGCCGCGGGGCACAATGTCGTTTCGGCAAAGCCCCGCCCTCAAGGAGTGACCGACCGCCGCAAGGTGGGAGGGAGCGAGTAGGGCGGGGTAGTTTACTGCAGTCGCTGTCGTCGACGAACTCGAGGAGACGCAACGGAACCGGCGGCCTGGCGGCCGCCGGATGCTAATCGAGTCGCTGTAGTTCACGCTTCCCGGTGACGTCCGTCGCCGATAGCCGGTAGAAGTCGAACTCGACCTCGCGGACGTCGCGCTCGAACACGTCGAACAGCGGGATGTCGACGCGCGAGAGCCCATCGAGGGCGTCCGTCGAGACGTCCGCTTCGGCGATCGAGTCGAGTTCGCCCTGGGCGACGACGCTCTCGTAGCCGTCGTCGCCCTCCTGGTAGACGACGAACGTCGCCGGGTTGTCGAGTAGTTCGAGTTTCGCGCTGTCCCCGCCGACCGCGAGCCTGAAGTACAGGGCATCGGTCTCGGCGTCGTACCCGTACGAGACGGGGACGGAGTGCGGTGATTCGTCGGCGCTGGTGCTGAACGACAGCACGCCGACGCCGCCGCGGCCGAGGACGGCTTCGCGGTCGTCGTCGCCGAGGTGGTGTGGATCTTCCGCTCCCATACGCTATATGGTACCGTACAGCACGAAAAAGGCGCGGGTTGAATCTCACGAACCGGGTGCGCGCCCAAAGAGCTACCGTCCCGGCGGTGCCACCGGCTGGTATGCAAGTGGATGCGTTCGGCGAGGGCGAGGACCTCGTCTGGGTGATGGGCTGGGGAAACGTCGCCGATAGCCGTCACGAACGCTGGTTGATCGACCAGTTCGTCGACGCGGGCTATCGCGTGCACGCCATCGAGCTTCCGACGACGACGACGGACTTCCAGCGGGACTGCGTCGACCCGGTCCGCGAGTACGTCGCCGACCTCGACGACCCGGCGTTACTCGCGCACTCGATGGGTGGACTCGCGCTCGCGCACGTGAACCCCGACGGTCGAGCGGTCTACCTGAGTCCGTGGTGGGGGATGCACGACCTCCCTCTCGTCGTCGAACCGCTCCTCCAGCTTCCGATCGCCAAGCCCTTCCTCCCGAACAGCGTCGAGCCGGAGACCCTCGGCGACCTCGCGACCGAGGCGGACGCGACCGCACCGACGCGGATCGCACCGAAGTGGATCCAGACGATCCGGCGTGCACAGCACTCGCTCCCCGAACTCGACGCCGACGACCGCGTGTTCTACACGCCCGACGACGAGGTCGTCGACCCGGACGCCATCGTCGCCCACACCACCCCCGAGCAACGCGAGACGTACGACGGCGGGCACGAACTGTTCGCCTCCAGCGGCCGCGAGGAGTACGTCCAGTGGGTGCTGGACGCACTCCCCACCCGCGCCTGAGTCGCCGTCGCCGGGCGGAGACTACGTCGGACGGGGCCGTCGCCGAGCAAAGACTATGGTACTACCTCGCATACGTTTACGTATGCCAGAGAAATCCGTCCAGGAGGCTCGCACCAAGTGCCGAAACTGCGGTTACTCCGCCCCGGTCGGTTCGGGCGCGTGGGACACAGCCACCCACCCGACGCTGGGCGAACTCACGCAGTGCCCCGAGTGCGGGAGCACCGACACCACCGGCATCTGACCGCATCGTCCCGGAGACCAACTGGTTCTCGCGGCGGGTCCAGCGAGCCCCGGTTCCAGCTGCCAGTCCAGCGACCACCGGTTCAGGCGGTCAGTCGCCGGCGTCGACGACCTCGTAACTGATGTTCGCGTCCCGGAGCCGGTCCGTGTGCGCGCTCAACTTCGCGGTCGCGGCGAGCAAGAGCACCGACAGTCCCTTCGTCGCCGCCTCCTGGACGGCCTCGGCCGTCCCGAACCTGACGTCGGGTTCGCGGTCCGCCGTGCGCGCCGCGACGAGCGCCTCCGTCCCGGCGGTCGCGAGCAGCTCGTGGTCCTCGTCCAGTTCGCGGACGCGCTCGGGGTCGAGCGCGCGACTCCCGCCGTCCTGCACCCGGGGCACCGACACCACCGTCACCGTCCCGAGCTCGTAGTCGACGACGCCCTCGAAGTTCGTCACGCCGACGTCCTCGCCCTCGGCGGCGTCCGTCACCGCAACCGCAGTTGCGCTCCCAGCGTCGCCCGCGATCGCGTGCAGGACGCCGTCGCGCATCGTCACCGATACCGTCTCGCCCTCCGCGACGGCGGTCGTCGCGATCGCCGTCTCGACCTCCACCTGCCCGAGGACGTCCTCCGAGACGTGACCCACGAAGTCCCGGAGGCTATCCGTCTGCGAGATCAGCCAGTCGACGCCCTCCTTCGTCACCTCGTAGCGACCACGCCCCTCCTTGTTCACGAACTCCTCCTCGACGAGCCCCTGGAGGTAGTCGCTCACGGCCTGGGCGGTGACGCCGATCTCGTCAGCGATCTCCTGCTGGCTCACCGCCGGCTGGCGCTCGGCGATCTGCACGAGGATCTGGTAGCGCGTCGCGTTGCGCTTGCTCTGGAGGACCGAAGCGTCGGCCCGCGAATGGTCGGCCATCACGCCACCTTGGAGCGGGAAAGACAAGTAATTTTGCGATAGCACCGGCAGAGTTGTCCTCGATCGGGCCTGGGCGACCGATTCGGAAACCTGAGTTGCGAACGCTCCGCGTGGGTCGGCGCTCCCAAACTTCTTCTAAATCCCCGTCATACGTCTCGTTGAGCAGGTCTGCGAGCATCTCTGGACAAGTTACTCAACGACCTGCTCGTTCCTCGATCTGCGCTAACTAGACAGTGCCTACGAGGGGTTCGGGTCCCGCTACGAACTCGAACCTGCCGCCGACGAGTGAGGGTCCGCAACCACTAAACGCGGCACGCACCTCGACTCTGTCAATGAGCGACTGGACGGAGACGTACCGCCCGACGACGCTGTCGGAGGTACGCGGGAACGACAAGGCCCGCGGGCAGTTCCGGAAGTGGGCGGAGTCGTGGGACGAGCACCGCCAGGCCGTCATCCTCCACGGCAGTCCGGGCGTGGGGAAGACGTCGGCGGCGCACGCGCTCGCGAACGACATGGGGTGGAACGTGATGGAGCTGAACGCGAGCGACTCCCGGACGGCGGACGTCGTCGAGAAGGTCGCGGGGGAAGCGGCGAAGTCGGGGACGCTCACGGAAGGCGGTTCCGGGCGTCGACTCGTCGTGCTCGACGAGGCGGACAACTTCCACGGGAACGTCGACTACGGCGGCTCTCGGGAGGTCACTCGGGTGGTGAAGGACGCGAACCAGCCGATCGTCCTCATCGCGAACGAGTTCTACGACATGAGTAACGGGCTCCGGAACGCGTGCCAGGAGGTCGAGTTCCGGGACGTCTCGAAGCGCTCGATCGTCCCCGTCCTGCGGGACATCTGCCGGCAGGAGGGCATCGAGTTCGAGGACGCGGCACTGGACGCGATCGCGGAGGAGACGAGTGGCGACCTGCGGTCGGCGGTGAACGACCTGCAGGCGCTCGCCGAGCAGACGGAGGTCCTCACCGCGGACGCGGTCGTGACGAGCGAACGCGACCAGACGGAGGGCATCTTCGACTTCCTGGACGAGGTCATCAAGCACCGTGGGGCGGAGGACGCGCTGACGATGGCGTACGACGTGGACGAGACGCCCGACGACCTCCTGAACTGGGTGGAGGACAACGTCCCGAAGGACTACTACGGCGACGAACTCGCGGACGCGTACGAGTTCCTGTCGAACGCGGACCGCTGGCTCGGGCGGGTGCGTGCCACTCAAGACTACTCGTATTGGCGGTACGCGACGGACAACGTCGCGGCTGGCGTCGCCGCGGCCCGCCAGCACGACCACGGCGGGTGGACGCGCTATGGTCCGCCGAGTTACTGGTCGAAGCTCGGGCGGACGAAGGGCGCACGGAAGCAACGCGACGAGATCGCGCAGAAGATCGCGGAGCGGAGCGGGACGAGCATCGGGACGGCGCGCCGGTACGTCCTGCCGTATCTCTCCGAGATGACCCATCACTGCAAGCCACGGGAGCTGACGGTGGCGGTGGCGGCGGCCTACGAGCTGGACGCGTCGGACCTCTCCTTCGTCACCGGGAGTGGGGAGAGCACGAACAAGGTGGAGTCGATCGTGGCGGACGCCGAGGAGCGTCGCGCGCAGGCGGCCGTCGATCACTCCGGTGGCGCGTTCGCCGGCGGTCGCGCGAGCGACCCCGAGGACGAGCCGGATGCCGGTGCCGGCGACGACGGCGACCGGAACGGGCAGGCGACGCTCACCGCGCCCTCGGGCGACGTGGACGACGGGGACAACGTGGGTGGAGCGGACGACCTGGCGGATGCGGCGGATGCGGTCGACGAGGACCGGAGCGACGACGATGAGGACGACCCGGCGGACGCCGACGCGGACGACGACCAGGCCGGGCTCTCGGACTTCGTCTGATCGAGTTCCCGAACGTCGCCTGACCGCGTTCTCTCTGCCCGTCCTCGCCCGCGCCGTCGTGGGTTGTGACCGGGTTTCGGCCGTGTCGCAACACTTGCGTCCGGAACAGTCACTACGACGTCGGACCGGTTCGTAGGTGCGGTCGATGCAGGACGGAACGCTCCTCGCGCTCTGTCTCGCGGCGATGCTGGTCCCCGCTGGTTGCGCCAACGTCCCCGGTGCCAGCCAACCCACGGAGCGGGCGGAGGCGACGGCCGCGACGGACCCGGCTGAGGAGGCGGCTACGAGGCGTTCACGACGTGCGCGACCGTGACGGGGAACACCGCGCACGTCGTCGTGGAGCACACCGACGCGGAATGGACGACGTGGCGTCATCTCAAGCGCGGCCGACGGTCGCGAGGATCGCCGAACCGGGCGCGACGGTTCGGACTGTGGCCCGCCCGGAGCAACCGTCACCAATCACCAGTGACCGTTTCCGTAACCGGTGGTAGGGGGCCGATTACGCTTTGTTTCAGGAGTATCATACCGTAAACGTTAATATCGGAAACTCCCGTGTTGCAGATAGTTTTTGATGACGAAGCGCACACTCATCGCCCTGGTCGTCGCGGCCATGATGGTTCTCGCTGGCTGTAGCGGCGGAACCGGCACGCAGACCACGGCACCGACCGACGACACGACGACTGCGGAGACCACCGCAGCGTCGACGACCGAAACGACCGAAACGACCGAAACGACCGAAACGACCGAAACGACCGAGACGACCGAACAGCCCGAGACGACGGAAACCACGACCACGGAGGACTATCCGGAGGTCAAGACCGAAGACTGCCAGTACCGGGGCGACGGTGACGACATCGTCCGCGAGTCCGGCGCGTGCATGCCGTTCAACGCCGACAAGGTGTACCGGCGCGTCGCCGACATGGCTGGCATCGACATCGAGAAGGGCCCGGCGCTCGAGGGCATCCCCGCCCGCGAAACGCCGCGCTACGACTTCAGCTTCTCGAACGAGACGTTCGGCGCGACGATGGGTATCGCGCCCGACGGCCAGCCGAGCGTGTTCGTCCCCGGGTACGCCGCACCGAACAGTAACCCCGACGGCACCGTCAGCCCGAAGGTGACGATGCGGTACATCGGCCTCTGGAACGACGAAGCCCTCCAGGAGGAACTCGGCATCGAGTACACCGCCGAGGACGCCGAAGTCACCGCCGCCCACGAGTTCCTGCACGTGATGCAGTTCTACCAGGGCTCCCAGGACAAACTCGCCCAGAACCTGACGAGCGAGGGCGTGAACCTCGCTGACGTCGAACTCGCGATGGTCGAAGGGTCGGCGTCGTTCTTCGAGAGCGAGTACCAGCGCGAGTACATGGACAACCCGAACGCGATGCGGAACTTCTCCGCGTGGTCGAACTCCTCGGCGTACACCATGAAGCAACTCGGTCCGTACGTGGCGGGGTCGCACTACACGCGATGGTACCTCAACGGCTCCACCGAGGACTTCGAGAAGATCTACAACAACCCGCCGAAGTCCATGGAGCAGATCCTCCACAAGTACGAGCCCGACGAGGAACTCCCGAAGAACCTCTCCGTGAAGGGCGAGGTGTCTTCGGACTGGTCGACGCCGTCGTCGGCGAAGACGAAGGGCGAGTTGTTCCTGCGGTCGGCGCTCCGCTCGGGCGTTAGCGGCCCCGAGGCCGCACGCGGTGCCGCGGGCTGGGGCCAGGACGGCGTCATCACGTTCCAGAACACGTCGTACTCCGCCGCGGGCAACTACAAGTACGGCTACGGCTGGGCGATCCGGTTCGACGACGCGAGCGAGGCCGACGAGTTCGAGACGATCTTCCAGAAGTGGCTGAACTCGAAGGAATCGCTAGGTAACGGCGTCTACGTCGGCGAGAACGGTGAGACGTACCGGATGGTGCAGGTGTCCGAGGAGACCGTCGTCGTGCTCGCCGGGAACGAAGAGTTCACCACCCAGGCACAGGTGAGCGGTGGCACCGAGGAGGTCGTCATCGAGCACACCGGTTCGGACCAGACCCGGAGCGATTCAGTCGAGGACGACGATGACGAGGTCGTCGTCGCCGGAAACGTTCACGTCCGTCCCGCCGCGTAACGACCACTCGCGTTCTCCGTTCTTTCTCGTCGAGCGTCGCTCGCCAGCTCGGAGTCGGTCGATTCGGACCGAGAACCTAGTCGGTCGGCTGGACGGCGTCGCCGAGTGCGCTCGCGGGCACGTGCTCGCGGACGCGGGTGACGGCGGTCGTCGGGTCCGCGAGGTCGAGCGCGGGAAGGGTGTGGACGCTCAGGTCGGTCATCCGTTCGAGTTCGCGGGGATTGGTGCGTTCGGCGACGGTGTCGCCGGTGTAGTCGTTGAGGACGATGCCGGTGACGGGAACGCCCGCGGTCTCGAGTGCGTCGACGCTGAGTGCAGTGTGGTTGAGCGTTCCCAGGCCGGCGCGTGCGACGAGCGGGATGCGAGCGTCGGCGACGTCGGCGACGAGGTCGAGAATCTCGGCGTCGTCGGCGAGTGGCACTCGGAGGCCGCCGACGCCCTCGAGCACGCCGACGTCGACGTCGTCGAGCGCCCTCTCGACGTCTTCGCGCACGGATTCGTAGGTGAGGTCGACGGCCTCCATCTCGGCGGCGACGCGCGGTGCGAGCGGTGACTCGATGTATCGCGGACAGACCGCGGCGTCGGCGTCCTCGCAGGCGTCGCGGACGAACGCGGCGTCGTCGTCCGGCGGATGCCCGGTCTGCGCGGGCTTCACCGCGAGCGCGTCGACGCCGGCGTCGCGGAGCCAGCCCGTGACGCCGGCGGTGACGACGGTCTTCCCCACGCCGGTTCCCGTGCCGACGACCGCGAGCGTCGAACTGGTCGCGTTCATGCGTCAGAGCACGCCGACGTCCTCGCCGGCATCCCTGAACGCGTGGATGCAGTCCTCGATGTCGACGCGGTCGTGGGTCGCCATGGGGACGATGCGAATGCGACTCGTCCCCTCGGGGACCGTCGGCGGTCGGATCGCGGGCGCGAGCACGCCACGGTCCCGGACGGCGTCCGCGAGCGCGAGCGCGTCGGTTCGGTCGCCGACAATCACGGGCAGTATCTGGGAGTCCCCCCAGACGTCGAACCCGACGTCTTTGAGGCCCTCCCGGAGGTGCGTTACGTTCTCCCAGAGGCGACTCCTGACCGCCCCGTGACGCGCGATGTGGAGCGCTTCGCTCGCCGCCGCGGCCGCCGTCGGCGTCAGTCCGGTGGAGAACACGAACGACCGGGCGTCGTTCACGAGGAGTTCGACGAGCGCCTCGCTCCCCGCGACGTACCCGCCCTGGCTCGCGAGCGCCTTCGAGAGCGTGCCAAGCTGGACGTCCACGCGACCCGAGAGTCCGTCGCGCTGGACGATGCCGCCACCGTCCTCGTAGAGCCCGGTCGCGTGCGCCTCGTCGACCATCACCCACGCGTCGTAGCCGTCCGCGACGTTACAGAGTTCCGCGAGCGGCGCGACCGTCCCGTCCATCGAGAACACGGAGTCCGTGACGACGAGCCACGACCCGCGGTCGTCCCGTGCCGCCATTCGTTCGCGGAGGTCGTCCGCGTCGCAGTGGTCGTACACGACGACGTCCGCGTTCGAGAGCCGGCACGCGTCCACGATGCTCGCGTGATTCAGTTCGTCCGAGAAGACGACGTCCGGGTCGAGTGCGGTGATGGTGCCGACGTTCGCCGCGTATCCCGAGGAGAACGCGAGTGCGCGCTCGCAGCCCTTCGTCTCCGCGAGCCGCCCCTCGAGGTCGCGGTGGACGAGCGTGTCGCCCGTCACGAGCCGGGACGCCCCCGCGCCCGTTCCGACGGTGTCCGCGGCCTGCGCCGCCGCCTCCTGTACGCGGTCGTCCTGGGTCAGGCCGAGGTAGTTGTTCGACGCGAACACGAGCTCGCGTTCGCCGGAGAGCACCGGAAGCTCACCGCCCGGGTCCGGTGCGAAGTACGATGCTTCCGCGACCGAGTCCGTCGGCTGAAGGTCCCTGTAGAGGTCGTGCTCGCGGATGCGAGCGACTCGACGTGCAACGTCGAAGCCGTGCCCGGACGACCCCCCTTCGCCCCCGGCATCGTCGTCCGTCCCACTCATCTATCCCAGTAACTCTAATCGGCCGTGATAGGTTTCCCGGTATCTCCCGCGGCCACCAGCCTGATACGCGTGCACGCCCCGAACGAACCCGAATCGAGATAGAATCGCGTGAATGCGTCGGTATGTCGAGCGCTTCGCCTCAGAAGCCGGGCATCAGTTCCGCGGGCCCGAACACGCCCGCGCGGCCGCCGCGGTTCATCGCGACGCCACGCTTCACGTACCCGAGCGCCGGCCCGTCAGGCGCACGCGCGTCTCCGGATGCAGGAGCCGGAACACCGCGATGGTCTCGATGAGCGCCTCCGTCGTGATGTCCGCCGACTCCATCTCACCCATCGGCGTCCCCGCCACCGGATTCAGGACGTTCACGGGGAGGCTGGAGACGCCGACGTCCTGCAACGCGATGGCGGCGTCCACGCGGTCCGTCGGCGACTCGCCCATTCCGAGGATGACGCCCGCACACAGGTCCATCCTCGCGTCCTTCGCCACCTCCAGGGTCGCGACGCGGTCCTCGAAGCTGTGCGTCTCCACGACCTCGGGGAAGTACCGCGGACTCGTCTCGATGTTGTGATTGTAGTGATCGATGCCTTCGGCGGCGAGAATCTCGGCTTGCTCCTCCGTGAGGATGCCGAGGCTCGCGTCCACCTGGACGTGGTCCGCGGCCGGGGCGAGGTCGTCGACGGGCTGCGCGACGAGCGTCAGACCGTCCCGTCGGTCGAGCGTCTCGCCGTCGAGCACGCGTTCGACCGCCTCGTCCACCGTCCGGCCCCCAGTCTCGTAAACTACGTCAACAAGCGCGATTGACGACGCAATAATTGTTGGGGTTAGGCCCGACTCGAACTGAAAGGAACACCGCCGCGGTCAGGGCCGATACCGGGGATGGCCACTCGGTCAGGGACGCCCCTCGGCACCGCCGATACCAGGGATGGCCACTCGGTCAGGGACGCCCCTCGGCACCGCCGATACCGGGGATGGCCACTCGGTCAGGGACGTCCCTCGGCACCGCCGATACCGGGGATGGCCACTCGGTCCTCGACAGTACTCATGATCGTCGTCGCCGTCAGCACCAGCAGGAGGTAGAACAGCGCGACGACCGTGAACATCGCCGTGTACCGGAACGTCTCGGACGCGACGTCGTTCGCGGCCGTGAACAGCTCGGTGACGGTGATGAACGTCGCGAGAGAGGAGTACTTGATGAGGTAGACGAGTTCGTTCGTCCACCCCGGAATCGCGTACCGCAACCCCTGCGGGAGGACGACGTACCGGATGCCGTCGAGCTGGTCGAGCCCGACCGACCGCGCCGCGACGAGCTGCCGCGGGTCGACGCTCTCGATGGCCGCACGGATGTACTCCGCCTGGTACGCGGCGCTATTGATCGTGAACCCGATCACCGCCACCCACAGCGCCGGGTCGACGGTCACGCCCGCGAACGACGTCAACCCCCGGAAGTACTGGGAGAGGTTCAGCCCGTAGTAGAGCACGAACAACTGCGCGATCAGTGGCGTCCCCCGGATGAGTTCCGTGAACGACAGCGAGACGTAACTCGAGACGGCGCCGTAGACGCGCGCGACCGACAGCGGCACCGCGAGCACGAACCCGAGAGCGATGCTCACGACCGTCAGGACGACGGTGACGTACACGCCGACCGCGAGCGCCGGGAGCGACCCCACCATGACGCCCAGGGGCGTCTGCGGCCCGCCGACGAGCGCCACGTCCACGAACGGCTCGCCCGGAACGCCGACTGGGACCCCCGTCCACTCGACGAGCCAGCGCGCGAGCAACCACAGCCAGAACGCGCCGAGGACGACGAGGAGGACGGCGCGGCTCCGCGTCGGCCGGTCACCGCCGAAGACGTCGGCGCCACGGACGCTCTCGGTACCATCGCTCATTCGATCTCACCGTGCAGTCGCGTGATGCGTTCCAGGAACCGCTCGGTGCGCTCGTGCTGGGGGTTCCGGAACAACTGCTCGGGCGGCCCGCGCTCGACGAGCCGACCGTCGTCCAGGAACATCATCCGCGACGCCGCCTCGCTCGCGAACCCCATCTCGTGGGTGACGACGAGCATCGTCATCCCCTCCTCGGCGAGCTCGCGCATCACGCTCGTCACCTCCCCGACCAGCTCCGGGTCCAGCGCGCTCGTCGGCTCGTCGAACAGCATGAGCTTCGGGTCCATCGCCAGCGCTCGAGCGATGCCGACGCGTTGCTTCTGTCCACCCGACAGCTCCGCCGGATACGACTCCGCTTGCGCCGCCAATCCAACGCGCTCGAGGTGCTCGTGCCCGCGCTCGCGGGCCTTCGCGTCGTCGAACCCGCGAACGTGCTTCAGTCCGAGCGTGATGTTCTCCAGCGCACTCAGGTGTGCGAACAGGTTGAAGTCCTGGAACACCATCCCGACCTCGCGACGCAACGCGTTCACGTCGGCCTCCGGCGCCGTCACGCACTCGCCGTCCAGGTAGACGTCGCCCGAATCAACCTCCGTCAGTCGGTTCACGCACCGCAGGAGCGTCGACTTCCCCGACCCCGACGGCCCGACGAGCACCTCGACGTCGCCTCGGTCCATCTCGAAACTGATGCCCTTCAGGACGTCCTCGTCGCCGTAGGACTTGTAGACGTCGTCGACGCGAAGCAACGGGTCGCTCACGTGCTCTCACCCGAGGGGATCTCGTAGACTTCGCCGAGGTACTCGATGCCGCGATTCGTCGTCACCGTCAACACGAAGTAGACGAGACTCGCCGCCAGGATGAGCTCCAGGGCCGCTCCCGAACGCCCGGACTGCAGGAACAGGTCCTCGGTCACCCCGAGCAGTTCGCTGATGCCGAGGATGATCGCGATCGAGGTGTCCTTCAGGACGATCGTGAACTCGTTCTGGAACCCCGGAATCGACCGCCTGAGTGCCTGCGGGACGATGACGCGACGGATCGCCTGGAAGCGCGTCATCCCCACCGAGCGCGCGGCCTCCATCTGGCCCTCGTCGACGCTCTGGAGCGCGCCACGGAACATCTGCGCCTGATACGCCGCGCTCCGGAACCCGAGCCCGATCACTGCCGCGACGAACGCGGACGTCGCGAACGGCGCGACGAAGAACAGGAACACGAGGATGACGAGGATCGGCGTCGCTCGCAGGCCCACCCCGGCCGCCCACACTGGCTTGCGAATCCACGGCGACCCGTACACTTCCGCCGCACCCGCAGGGAATCCCGCGAGGAACCCCAGCACCATCGCGAGCACGGTCAACTTGATCGTCTCGACGGTCCCTTCGAACAGGATGTCGGCGTTCTCGAGGACGTACGCCCAGTCCGAACTCTGCAGGACGACGCTGGTCGTCGCACTCGTCATCGAACTACTCCTGGAACCACTTCTTCGTCAGGTCCTCGTACGTGCCGTCCTCCATTACCGTCGCCAGACCCTCGTTGAGCGCCTCACGGAGGTCGTCGTCGTCCTCGCGGACGCCGAACCCGTACTTCTCACCGGTCTCGTACGTGAACGCCGTCGTCACGTCGCGTTCACCCTGGAAGGAGTCCGCGACGGGCGTGTCCAGCACGACCGCGTCCACGTTACCGTTCTCGAGGTCGGTGACGGCGAGCGTGTAGTTGTCGTACGCCTTGTAGTTCGACTGCTTGAGCTTGTCCGCCTCGATGAGCTGTTCCTTGACGACGTTCTCGCCGGTCGTCCCCTTCTGCGCGCCGACCTTGTGCCCCGAGAGGTCGTCGAGGGACCCCGGCGAGAACTCGCCGTCGTCCCGCACGAGGATCGCCTGGTTCGCGTCGTAGTAGGGGTCGGTGAAGTCGATCGCCTGGTCGCGGTCGTCGTTGATCGTCATCGCCGCCGCGATGACGTCGATGCGGTCGTTCTGGAGCCCGGGGATGAGCGACTCGAACTTGTTGAAGTCCTCCCACTCCTCGAGCTCGTAGTCGGTCTCCTCGACGACGGCCTCGAGCAGGTCGATGTCGAACCCTTTCAGTTCGCCGCCTTCGGTCACCTCGAACGGCGGGAAGCCGGAGGCGGTGCCGGCGACGATCGTGCCGGCGCTGCCGTCACCGCCGTCGTCGGTGCCACCATCGCCGTCGTCGCCGCCACCGAAGCTACTCAGGCATCCGGCGAGAGCGAAACTCCCACCGACGCCAGCGATCTTCAGATACGAACGCCTGTCGACGCGGTTGTCGCGAGACATATGCGAAACCGACAATCGGCGAGCGCTTGAACGTTTCGTCGCCAGCGACCGTTTCCGGGCCTTCGATCGCAGGAATTGTCCGCTTGACCCGTGCCTGAAGCCGTGGGTATGCACTCGCACTACATCAGGCGGTGGCGACTCGCGCGACGGGGCCGACGCGGTACGCGAGGAGTGCGGCGGTGACCGTGAGCGCGAACACGACCGCGAGCGTGAGGGCGTGCGCGACGAGGATCGTGTCGCTTGCGCCGCCGACGGCGACGCGCCCGAACGCGATCTGGACGGGGAACGCGACGAGGGCGGCGGCGGCGAGCAGGCGAACGCGAGCGTCGAGGACGTGCCAGCCGCCGACGACCGCGACCAGGAGGGCCGCGAGCACGAGGAGCGAGACGGCGTAGTGCGCGGTCTGGACGGGCGGCGTGTACCGCGAGAGCACTTGCGCGCCGAAGAGCGAAATCGCGGGCTGGGCGACGGCGGCGACCGCGAGCGACCGCCGGTAGGCGGCCGCGGACAGGACGCTCCGGTAGGAGAACGTCGTCGCGGCGACGACGCCCGCGAAGATACCCATCGCCGTCCAGTAGTGCAGGAAGAGGACGGGTCCCGTGAACTCGAGGACGGTCTGTCGACCGAGGAACACCTGCACTGGCAACAGGACGATGGCGGCAGTCGCCGCGAACTTCACGGCGCGGGCGTGGTCGTCGACCCACGCGAACACGGCGGTCCCGAGGATGAAGAATCCGGTGAGGCCGGCGACCACGCGGTGTATCATCTCGAAGGAACTCGGCACGCTCTGGGGGAACAGGTTCAGGAACCCCCCGTCGCACACCGGCCAGCGGGCCTGGCACGCGAGCCCGGCACCGGTCGCTTTCGTCGACACGCCGAGCAGGATGGTGAGGAACGTTGCGCCGACCGTGAGAAGCGCGAGCCGGCGGAACCCGCGCGTGGAGAGATAGCCGTCGCGTGAGCCGCTCATACTTCGGGCTTCGAAGGGCGAATACTTACGTCGCTCGCTCTCGGCCAGCGACCGCTTATGTCGCTCCGGCGACTACGAACAGGCATGAGTGATTCCGATGCGTCCACCGAACGAGACGTCCCCGAGAGCGAGGAAGAGTGGCACGAGCGACTCGACGACGAGTCTTACAACGTGATGCGCGAAGCCGGGACCGAAGCCCGGTTCTCCGGTGACTACGTCGACCACTTCGAGGACGGCAAGTACCGCTGCAAGGGCTGTGGCGAGGTCCTGTTCGACTCCTCGACGAAGTTCGACCACGGTTGCGGGTGGCCGTCGTTCTACGCCGCCGAGGACGCGAACATCGAGCAGCGCGAGGACCGCAGTCTCGGCATGAAGCGCATCGAGGTCGTGTGCGCGAACTGCGACAGCCACCTCGGGCACGTCTTCGACGATGGACCAGACCCGACGGGGAAGCGATTCTGCATCAACTCGGTCGCGATCGACTTCGAGGACGACGCGTAGCGAGCGACCTCGGACACGGCTTCGACGACGAATCGTGAACCACCGCGGGCTCGTCTTCGACGACGCTGTTGGGCCTACCGCAGTCGCCGTTCTCGCGCCATATCGTCGACTCTCGGTCACGTCGACTCTCGGGTACGAGTACGTGCGCGTTATCCCGCACCCCGGACGCGGGCCGTCTTTCGAGAGGCACAAAACGCCAGATTCCGGACGTTTGTGGGCCGGGAACGTGGGTCTAGACCCCACGACTCTCGCGCTCCTTATGCCTCCAGAGCGTCGTGGTTCAGGTGATGAAAGCAGACGCAACTCAAACGCTGTTCGGCATCCAACTACTCGCGCTCGCGCTCGCCTTCGTTGGCGAACTCGCCGGCGTCACTCCGGTCGTCGCGCTCGGCGTCGCCGCGTTCTTCCTCGCACTCGGCGCACTCGCGGTCACGACGACCGTCGAACTCGTCGACGGCGTCCGACGCATCGACCCCGACGCCCGCGTCGTCGGCAACTAACGGCGGCTCCGTTCTATCGCGTTCTCGCATCTCGAGTAGCGACGCCGCGCTTCGACACCTGAACTACGAGTGCGTCGTGGTGGGACCGACCCGGTCGCTGGCGGTATCGCGAAATCAGCAGAATGGATCGGTCGGTGGACGGAACTCGGTGTCGTCTCGAATCAGGCGACGCGCGCGAACGCGAGGTCACCGCTGACGAATTCGACGAACGCGTCGACGACCTGGCCTTCGCGTGCGCCGGAGACGAAGATCGTGTAGCCGTTCTTCTTCGCGACGCCGTCGCCCTTCCGGCCGGTACCGGTGATCTCGACGTGGTACGTGCGTCCGGATTCGATGTCCTGGTTCTGTGCGGACGAGGACTGCTTGGAGGACTTCGCGACCGGTCGGAACGCCCCGCACGCCTCGCAACGGAGCATGTCGACGCCGTCCTCGGTGACGAGTTTCGTGTCCGGGAGGCCGCATTCGGAGCACGTGACGAACTCGGTGACGTACGCGTCGATGGCGCCCTGGAAGTCCGCGACCGTGAACGACCCGTTGTAGCGGGCGGTGGAGCCGTCGAACTGGCCGTTCGTCCCGAGGTCGCTCTGGATGGCGGAGTGGATGTGGTCGGCGTCTCGCGAGAGCGCTTTCGCGATGGCTTCGAGGTTCGTCAGGCGCGTGAACGCACCGTCGGTCTGTCCTTCGGGGTCCGGGACCTGCAGGCGGTCACCGCCTTCGTGGGGGGTCTCGGGCAGCACGTCGTAGGCTCTGTCGAGCGCTGTAGCGTATTCCATACGTCTAGGAGTCCACCCGAACGTAAAGCCCCTCCGAGACGTGCGTCCACTCGTCGCACGACCGATCGAATTCGCCCGAAACGGGTCGCGTTCGGGCTGGGTGGTCAGTCGACGCGGACCCAGTCCTCGAGCGTGTACCCGTCCCGTTCGGTTTCGCTGTCGAGGCGCCAGGAGTCGTGGTCGAACTCGGGGTAGTACGCGTCGCCGTCGTACTCGCCGTGGACGCGACTGAGGAGCTGGCGGTCGGCGACGTCGAGGAAGAGCTCGTAGATGGCGCTCCCGCCGAGGACGTACAGCGTGTCCGCGTCGAGGTCCCGAGCGACCGCGAGTGCATCCGCGACGCTGCCGGCGTGGCGCGCGGTGGGGGCGTCCCAGTCGCGGTCGCTCCGGGAGAGTACGATCTGGACGCGGCCGGGTGGGTCGTCGAACATCTCGTACGTGCGTCGGCCGATGACGACGAGGTCGTCGGCGACGCGCTCGCGGTACCGCTGGGACTCGTGGGGGAGGTCCCAGGGGAGCGTGTTCCCTTCGCCGATGACGCCGTTCTCGGAGACTGCGGCGACGGAGACGACTTCCATATCTACCGGTAGGACGTCGTGACCCGTCAACCCCTCGTTGTTCGGTTCGGCGACGACGAAGTGGCGAGAAGCGGCCGATAGCGCGGGGTTCGGTCCGCCTACGAGGGTGTGCGGTATGATGGCATGACAATCAACATACTTAAACGTGTTCCTCGCTACTAGCACATGTGAGTGAAAATAGTGGGCGAAAGAATCTTCGAATGCCCAACGACGACCAAGTTTTCGCCGTGGTGACGGAACACAACGGCGGGAACCACGTTCAGCTCCGCTGCGCAGACGGCGAGGACCGGATGGGCCGTATCCCCGGCCGCATGAAGTACCGCGTCTGGATCAACGAGGGCGACGTCGTCCTCGCTGAGCCGTGGGACTGGCAGGACGAGAAGGCGAACATCGAGTGGCGGTACACCGACGAGGACGCGGACCAGCTGCGTGCCGAAGGCCACATCGACTGATCGACTGATTCTCTCGCGGTCGAATCACCGCGACGCGGCGAGCGGATAGTGTCGACGCCGTCGAACGAACGATCTCTCGCAGTGGACGCTGGATGCGCATCGACCACTTCAGGGAGCGGTGGCGAACGCGACGATGGTGCCTGATTTTCAGGGAGCGGTAGCGAACGCGAAGGTGGTGCTCGATTTTCAGGGAGCGGTAGCGAACGCGAAGGTGGTGCTCGAACCGAGTGGGTCGTCGGCAGTCGTCGTCTCGACGTCGACGAACCCGGCGTCCCGCAATTGGTCGAGTGCGGCGTCGGTTCCCGGTGAGGAGAAGAACATGCGGCCGCCCATCCAACCGTCGCGCACGGTCTCGAACCGGCTTCCTGGCAGGGTCGTGAGGACGATACCGCCCGGCCTGAGGACGCGCTCTAACTCGCGATAGACTACGGGATGGTCGGCGCGTGGGACGTGGAAGACGGCGTGGTACGCGGTGATAGCGTCGACGCTGTCGTCGGCGACGGGGAGGTCCGTCATCTCGCCCTGGACGAGTCGAGCGCCCGGGAGGACGTCCGCGGCGAGTTCGAGCGCGCGTCGCGAGATATCGAGGCCGATGGCGTCCACCGGGAGGTTCGCGAGCGTCCGCGCACCGTCGCCACAGCCGACGTCGAGCACGAGCGGGTCCTCTGGCAGTCGTTCGAGCAAGTCGTCGAGGAGTGCCGCGTCGCTCCCGGTCGGGTCCCGCGAGCGCGCGTACGTCTCCGCGACGTCGTCCCAGGCCCGCCGGACGTCGTTTCGGTCCATGCACGCAGGTACGGGCCGAACCGACAAAGCGACCGGGGCGACCGCAGGACTGTCGCGGTGCGAACCCTCAAGACCCCGGTGTTCGTCCCTACGGCTATGACCGTCGCTCGCCCGATCGAACTCGAAGGGCACGTCATCGACTCCGGGACGCTGCAGCGATGCATGACGACCGTCATGGAGATGGGCGGGGATTTCGACGTCGAGCAGTTCGACGTCGGCCGCCACAAGATGGCGGAGTCGTACTGTCGGATGCTCGTGAAGGCCGACGACGAGGAGACCCTCCACGAGATCCTGCACGAACTCCATCAGACGGGCGCGAACGTCCCGGATCCCAGGGACGCCCACCTGGAGCCGGCGCCGGCGGACCAGGTCGTCCCGACGGGGTTCTACTCGACGACGAACCATCCGACTGAGGTCCGGCACGGCGGCGAGTGGCTCGACGTGGAGCGCATCGAGATGGACTGCGCGATCGTCGTCGACCCGGATGCCGACGGCGGGCCGCGAGCGTACACGAAGGTCTTGAACGCAGTCGAGGCGGGCGACCTCGTCGTCACCGACGAGTTCGGCGTGCGCGTCGACCCGCCGGACCGGCCGCGCGGCGAGAGCGGCCCGTTCGGGTTCATGCAGGGCGGCGTGTCGCCGGAGCGGCCGAGCGAGAGCCTCATCGAGGACATCGCGGACGTCATCCGCGAGGCCAAAGCAGAGGGCGGGACCGTGCTCGCCGTCACTGGCCCTGCGCTCCTGCATTCCGGCGCCGGCCCGGCGTTCGGCCGCCTCGTCCGCGAAGGGTACGTCGACGCGCTCTCGACGGGGAACGGGTTCGCGGTCCACGACGTCGAACGCTCGATCTACGGGACGAGCCTCGGCATGAACGTCGAAACCCTCGAGAGCCCTCGGAAAGGCCACAAGCACCACATCTACGCGATCAGCGAGATCATCCGCGCCGGCGGCATCGAAGAAGCGATCGACGCGGGCGTCCTCGAGTCCGGCGTCATGTACGACTGCATCCAGAACGACGTCGACTACGTCCTCGCCGGGAGCATCCGAGACGACGGCCCGCTCCCGGGTACCATCACCGACGCGGTCGAAGCCCAGAACGCCATCCGCAGGCAGGCCCACGACGCCGACGTCGTCATCATGCTCTCCACGCTCCTGCACTCCGTAGCCGTCGGCAACTGCCTGCCCTCAACGACGCCCGTCATCTGCGTCGACATCGACCCTTCCACGGTCACCCAACTCCTCGACCGTGGAAGCTCGCAAGCCGTCGGCATGGTCACCGACGTCGGCACGTTCGTCCCGACGCTCGCCGACAAACTCATCGACGACGACGAATAGCGCGCTCGCTCAGAGCGCGTCCACGATGTTCAGGTACCCACTCCCGTAGTACGTCTTATCGTAATCGTCGGGCACGTCAGCAGCGCGCTTCAGCGCACTCTCGACCTGATTCGCGTTGTAGTTCGGATTCGCACTCTTGACCAGTGCAGCGGCGCCAGCGACGTTCGGCGCCGCCATCGACGTGCCCGCGAGCCAGGAGTAGGTGTGAGTAGCACCCAAGTAGTTCCCATCGTCGTCGAACTGTGGAATCGAAATCGTGTTGAAGACGAGGTCGTTGTACCAGGGAACGTCGTTTCCGATGGCATCGAGGTCGGCATCGCCGCCGGGTGCGGCGAGCGTGATTGCGTTCGTGCCGTAGTTCGTGTAGAACGCGGGACTCTCGGCCGGTGCCTCACTATCTCCTGCGTCCCACCCGAATCCAATGGGACCGGTCGCGGCGACGGAGACGGCTTGTGCGCCCTCGTTCGGAAGACTGATGAAGTTCTTGTCGTGCTGGAGGTCGGCGGCGGCGTTCCCGGCGGCGATGGCGAGGAGGGTGCCCTCCTTGTTCGCGTACGTCATCACGCTGTTGAGGACCTTCCCGTAGAACTGGCCGAGTCCCTGGCGCGGAATCGGATATGCTCCGAGCGAGAGGTTCGCGACGTCGGCGTCGATGGCGGCGCTGTAGACGACCGCGGCGAGGATGTCGGCGAACGACGCGAGCGAACTCGGGGAGAACACGCGGCAGTCCACGAGGTCGGTTTCGGGGGCGGTCCCGATGACGCCCATACCATTGTCCTGTGCACCGACGATACCGCCCACGTGCGTGCCGTGGTAGCCACCATAGGGGGCACCTGAACCGTACCCGTCGCCCGTGAAGTCCCGGGACATTTCAGTGTTCACATCGAGATCCGGGTGGTCGGCGGCGACTCCGGTGTCGATGATCGTCACGCGCGTCCCGTCACCAGTGGTCGTCTGGTGAGCCGTCTCGACGTCCAGGTCCTGCTTGTCCCACTGGAGGCCGTACCCGGGTTCGTCACTGACCGAGGATTCCTCGACGGTTGGCGCGTTCGCGTTCACGTCGGGGTCGTCGAGTTCGATCTCGACGTCGGGCGCGAAGTCCTTGACGCGCTTCGAGCGCTGCAGTTCGTTCTTCGATCCGCGGACCACCGCGAAGGGAACGCCGGGCATCTCGTGGACGACGTCGAGTCCTTTGAGGCCGCCTCTGCCCTTGGTTTCGACGATGAATCGGTCGGTTCGCGTTGCGGCGGTGACCGTGGTGCCGGTGGCAATACCGCCGAGTACTGTCCCGCTTAGCGTCAGGAACTCGCGCCTGTTGAACCTCGACATCACACGTATAGTCGCGAGCGTATCACATTGGTATCATCTTGCTACCTGCCGTATACGAGGCATACCCCCGGCTATTCGACGCTGTTCGTCAGCGGTACTCGGTGTCCTCGGCGTCGATGTCGAACCCGAGTCTGTCGTGGGCCCATTCGACGGTCGCGTCGTCGCGGCGGGCTTCGAGGAACGAGACGATCTCCGCGCCGACGTCCGACCCGTAGAGCGCTGGCCCGGACGACAGCGCCGTCCTGACGTCGTCGGTCCGGTACGCGTGGTCGACCATCTCGAACATGAACTCGCCGGAGATCGGTGGGACGAGGAGGTTCGTCCCCGCCTCGAAGACGGTCTCCGGCCGGTCCGTGTTGAAACGGGCGGTGAGACAGGCCGTTTCCGTGATGTGGTTGAGTTCCTCCTGGACGCTCCCCGAGTCCGTGAGTGCGGCGAAGCACTGCCCGGACTCGAAGAACTCGTAGACGTGCGCGTGATGCTTCCAGAGCCCCGTCCACAGGAAGTTCTGTGCCGAGTCGAGTGCCTCGAGTTCGGCGCGAAGGCCGGTCCGGTCGAGGGCGTGACTCGTCGCGGTCATCTCGACGAAGTTGACGTTGTACCCCGCTTCGACGAGCGCGACCACGCACTCGATTATCGCGGTGAATCGACTCTCGAGGAGGTTCGCGCGCCGATGGATGTCCACGCGGATCCAGTCGTCGCGTCGTTCGAGTTCCGGATACCGGTCGAACACGCTCTCCTCGAGGTCGGCGTCCCGCTTCATCTCGATCGCGTCGACGACGGAGTTCCCGACCACGGGGATGCGTCGTCGGCCCCCCACGCTCTCGGGGTACCCTTCGTTCAGGAGGTGCTGTCGGTTGAGTTCGGTCGGCGCGAAGTGGTAGAGGGATGCGGCCGACCCGACGAACGTGTCGTACTGTTCGGGGAACGGTTCGGCGCGGTTCAGCTCCCAGTCGCCGTGCCACTGCTCGTCGACGAAGTCCGGCACGGAGTCGTACTCGAACGACGGGGACATCGCGCGAAGTCCCGCTTCGTTGTGGGCGACCTTGCCGTTCGTCGCGAACATCCACGCCTGCGGGAAGACCCCTGCGGCGAGCGTGTCGCCGTGGACGAGCGGGAGGACGGTGGTGTCACCGAAGTTGTCTGCGAGGTACTCCGAGAACCGGTCGACCTTCAGCATCAGTTCGGCGGTCTTCTCTGAGAGGCTACCGCGGACGTTCAGGTCGACGCCGACGTACTGCGAGATGCCGTACTCCTCGAGGCCGTGCCCGAGGAGGTCGTCGTAGTGCTGGCCGGTGTGGAGGACGAAGCAGGGAAGCCCCTGGTCGAGGGCTGCCTCGACGACGGGTGCCTGCTTGTAGAAGTCGGGTTTCGTCGCGGTGACGACCGCCAGCGCGAACGGTGCGTCGTCGATTCGCTCGGCGAGGACGTCGTGATGCACTTCGAACGGCGTCACGTCCGGGTCGACGTTCATCACCATCCTGTCTCGAAGCGGATACGATAAAACTACTCGTGTGGTCTCGACGGGGTCGGTGCTCGGCGTCGCGTCACCGGCGAGGGCCGATCTCGAACGAACTCGTCGCTCGGCGGTGCCGGTCGCTATCGGTCGGAAATCGTCTGCGAACGCACACGGGCGTCGCTGTCGGGTGTAGTTCGTGAGAGAAATCACGCGATCGTCGCGTTAGCGACGTGCGATGTTCTTAGTTAAAGCCGGTTGACGTTGGTCGCGCGCGGCCCCTTGTCTGCCTGTTCGATGTCGAATTCGACCTCGGTCCCTTCCGTAAGATCCTCGCCGCCAACGTCTTCCATGTGGAAGAAAACGTCGTCGTCAGAATCGTCCGTCTCGATGAAACCGTAGCCGCCTGTGTCGTTGAAGAAATCAACCTTACCGTTTGCCATTGCAATCAAACGAAAGCCGAGTACGCGGATAAGGGTTCCGAACTCGTGTACGAAAGCGGAATTTTTACTGACGGATGTTTCTATTATGGCTCGATTAGTGGATATCTAGCCGAGTTTCGCCGATCCCTGGTCGCTGTGCTGTCCGTTCGGTCGACTCGTGACGGGAAACCCCGTCGATACGGTAGTTCTCGAACGACGCCATAGGCCGCAGTTCCCGCACGTCACGTTCACCTTGTCGTCGGCCGTCCACTCGCGGACGATCTTGCTCGCCTGCCAGGGGATGATGATGATGCCGAGGATGATAGTCGAGACCGTCACCCAGCGACCGGCGGCGGTCATCGGGACGATGTCGCCGAACCCGACCGTCGTCACCGCCACGACCGTGTAGTAGAACGCGTCCCCGAACGTCGAAACGTCGGGGTTCACGCGGTGTTCGACCGTGAAGAACGCACCCGCGGACACGAAGAACAGGACGAGCACGGTCAAGAGGAGCGTGAACCCGCGAAGGGTGTTGTCCGAGACCGTCCCGAAGAAGAACTCGGCGTCCGCCGTGAACCGGTAGAACCGGAGGACGCGGACGACCCTGAGCACCCGCAGGAAGGAGACCGATAGCAATGCCGGTGACACCGGCGCCACGAACACGGCGAGCGTCGGCAGGATGGCGATCAGGTCCACCATCGTGTACCCGTTCAGTGCCTCCGCGAGTCGGTCCTCGGCACCGTACAGTCGCAGGACGTACTCGATCCCGAACACGACGCCGATTGCGACCTCGGTGTTCCACAGGACCCCCTCCGTGCCCGGCGATGTCGGGTACGTCTCCGCGACGAAGATGGCGACGAACGCGAGGTTCAGGACGAGGAGCGTGACGTCGATGACCTTCCCGAGGGGCGTGCGATGGTCCAGCAGGTAGAACCGGATCTGTTCGCGGACGTCGCGGGTCCCGGCGGACTCATGGTGATTATTGCGGTGATCTTCGGCAGAGGTATCGAAAACCAGACTGCACCAGCCCTAACGGACGGATTCTCTCGTTACTCAGCGGTAAAGACTCGCAATAATCACTATCAGTCGTCATCAGTCACGACTGGACTCCGGATTCACGTAGCCCCTCGGGTTCGGTTCGCGTCGTCTTCGCGGCTCGGGAGGAGAACGTTTCTTGCTCGCGGCGTCCCTGCACGGACGTATGACCGAGTACGACTGCACGTGCGGTCGGACGCTTCGCTACCGGCAGGACATGGAGCGACGAACGAGTGGCGTCGAGACGACGTGGGTGTGTCGGGACTGCGGGACGCCCGTCCCCTCGATGACCGCGGAGAAACTCCGGCACCGGGACCCGTCCTGAGCGGGCGTGGGACCCGTCCTGAGTGGGCGTGGGACCCGTCCTGAGTGGGCGTGGGACCCGTCCTGAGTGGGCGTGGGACTCGTCCGTTCTGGGGTGTCGAACGTCGCCGCGACCCGGTCACTTGTGAGTCTGTAGCCCTCGCTCTCGAGTATGACTCGTTCCACGACGGTCCTGGTCGTCGGTGGCGGTGCGACGGGCGCTGGTGTGGCGCGCGACCTCGCCCTCCGTGGCGTCGACGTGACGCTCGTCGAACGCGACGGGCTCTCCAGTGGGACGTCCGGGCGCTCGCACGGCCTCCTGCATAGCGGCGCGCGGTACGCCGAGTCCGACCCGGCGGGTGCCAGGGAGTGCATCGCGGAGAACCGGATCCTCCGCGACGTCGCTGGTGCGTGCATCCGCGACAGCGGCGGCGTGTTCCTGCAACTCGCGGGCGACGACCCCGAGTACTTCGAGGCGAAGCGCGACGCCTGCGAGGACGTCGGCATCCCGACTGAGGAACGTTCCGCCGACGCCGTCCGCGAGCAGGTGCCCGACGTCGCCGCGGACGTCGAACGCGCAATGTGCGTCCCTGACGGCGTCGTGTACCCGTCGCGACTCGTCGCGGCGAACGCGGCGGACGTCGAAGCCCACGGCGGGACCGTGCATCCACACGCGCCGCTCCAGGACCTCGTCGTCGAGGACGGTGCGGTGACGCGAGCGCGACTCGGCGGCACCGTCGACGCGACGGTCGACGTCGAGTTCGTCGTGAACGCAACCGGTGCGTGGGCGGGCGAGGTCGCGAGCATGGCGGGCGTGCGCGTGGAGATGGCGCCGGCGCGCGGCGTGATGATAGCCGTCGACTACGACGCCCTCGACCCGGTGCTGAACCGGTGTCGGAGTCCCGACGACGGCGACATCGTCATTCCCCACGACGACGAGGTCGTGCTCGGGACGACGAGCGTCCCCGTGGACGACCCCGACGAGTACGAGCGCGCCGACTGGGAGGTCGAGCGCTGCGTCGAGGAGTGCGCGGCGATGCTCCCGCCGGTCGCGGACGCGGACGTCGTCCGCACGTGGTGGGGCGTCCGTCCGCTGTACGCGCCGGACGAGGCCGACAGCGACCGCCGGGGCATCTCGCGAGGGTTCTACTGCATCGACCACGCCGGGGACGGTGTCGGGAACCTCGCGACCGTCGTCGGCGGGAAGCTGACGACGTACCGCCAGATGGCGGAGGCGACCACCGACCTCGTCGCGGACCGACTCGGCGTCGACGCCGACGCCGAAACCGCGACCCGGTCGCTCCCGGGTGCGGACGACCCCGACCGCCTCGACGCGTTCGTCGACCGGTACGACGGCCAGGGCCCAACGGACGCGAACCTCGCGCACGCCGACCGCTGAGGGACCGATGGTGGTAACTGGAGCCTACCAGCATCGGGGAAAGTGATATGGGTGTCGCCCCGGTAACCGTGTTATCTCGACCATGCTGACGTATCCTCACGACGAACTGAACGATAGGGCCGCCACCGGTGACGGCCGGCGGGTACCGACCGAGCGGACCGCTCGCGGCGACGGCCGGCGGGTTGCGAGATGAGCGACGACGATTCGACGCTTGGGCGACGAGCGATGCTGGCGGGCGTCGCCAGTGGCGCGGCGACGTCGCTCGCGGGGTGTTCGCTCCTCCAGTCGGCGCCGGACGGCGACACCGCGGCCGTCGACGCCGACCGCGCCAAGGAACTCGCCGAGCGGTTCGCGCCGACGCTGTACTTCGACCAGCGCGAGCGATGGTTCCCGACCGACCCGCGCCCCTACGAGAGCGAGAGCGACGGGGACACCATCGTCGACGGTTTCGACGCCCTGAACGGGTACGTCGAGGACGGTGGCCGCGACGACCCGCCGGAGCCGCGAGCGTTCTACAACGTCCTCCAGTACGAGGACTCGTCGCTCGCGGTCGTCCAGTTCTGGTTCTACTCGGTGTTCGACCAGTTCACGACGAACTTCCACTGGCACGACTGGGAGCTCCTCCAGGTGTTCGTCGACACCGACGACGACGACCCCCAGCTGTACGTCGCGAGCTCGCACTCGCGGAAGGTCCCGAACAACGAGTATCTCGACCCCGACGTCGACGGTCGGCCGCGCGTGCTCTCCGAGCTCGGCTCGCACTCCAGCGGACTGTCGACGAACGCGGACGAGGAGCGCTTCCGGCGACTGCCCACGAACGACGACCTCGCGGACATCACGAACACCGCCGTCGACACCGTCGAGGAACTCGCCGCGATCCCGCTCGCGTACGGACTCCCGCGCGACGAGGGCCTGACGTTGCCCTACGCCATCCCGGAACTCGACGACGAACCCCTCTACGAGCACGACCGGTTGCCAGCCGTCGCGGAGTCCAACCTCGTCCCCGGCGAGTTGACGGTGCGGTCGTTCGACGCGCTCCGGTCGCCACCGACGAACCTCCCGAGTCGCAAGAGCGGACTCCAGTTCGAGTTCGAGGGCCGGGACGGCGTCGACGCCGACGAGACGTACGACCTCGTGTCGTCGAGCGAACTCGAGCACATCGTGGACTTCGCGGGCCCGCAGTTGAGTTTCGAGTTCGCCATCCCCGGGTTCGTCGAGGACCAGTTCGCGGGTCACATCACGACGACGGGCGTCCCCTGGGACGACCCGCGGTACGAGGCCCCCGCGAGCGACATCACGGAGACGAACCACCGGCAGACGCTCGCGGACCGCTACGACGTCATCAGCGACCCTGCGCCCGTCAACCAGGTGCTCGCTCGCGTGTCGAACACGGTCGCGTCCGAGGACGCCCCCGAGGACGAGGGGTTGACGACGGAGGCGGCGACAGTGGAGTCGTTCGCGCTCCTCCAGAGCGACCCGGAAGCGGTCCCGACGTTCCAGGGCGTCGCCGCCGTCCAGGACGTGCCCGACGGCGAGCACACGTTCACGGTGAACGGCGCGGGCGTCGCCCCTCACAGCGAGACGGTGTCGACGGCCGACGACGACGGCCCGACAGTCGCCGGCGTCGACGGCGAGATCCCGCTCGTCGCGAAGGAGAACGCGACGAAACTCGAACTCGACCCCGAGGACGCGGATAGCGACCTCTCCGACCTCGCCGTCGAGGACGACTTCGCCGGCCGCCTGTACGACGCCCCCGTGGACGGTCCGGACGCGGTGTACGTCCACCGCGGCGGCGCGTTCACGACGGAAGTACGGGATACCGACGACGAGGTCGGCGCGTTCCGCGTCAACCCGGACCCGGACGACGACTCGGCGGTCCGCGTCGAGAACCCCCGCACGGGGAAGACGCCGCTCGCGCGGTACCTCGCGGACGTCGCCGAGGAGACCCGTGCGCAGGTCGCAGCCATCGAGGACGAGTCGGGCGACGACGACGATGACGACGACAACGGGAACGGCGGGGGCGGCCGCGAGAACTCCATTCAGGGGCTGACGCAGGCGCTCGCGGCGGTCGCGGAGGCGGCCGACCGCGCGGCCGAACGCGCCGCCGCCGGCGACGCCGAGAACGCGGACAAGAAACTCGAAGTCGTGCGGATGCGGCTATCGAACGTCACGGAGCGACTCGACGAAGCCCGGGACTCGCTCCCGGACGACCTCGCTCGCGCCACCGACAGGCGCCTCGAACAGTCCCGGAAACGCTCGAAGCAAGCGAAAGAGGCGGAGAAGCTCTGACGCCGATGCGAGGAGTGTCGGTCCACCCCAACTCGTAACCTGTCTCTTACTTTGTGTGTTCCCCCGTTCATCGGGTGTATGCTCGACGCTACGACTGTCGTGACGGAGGTACTGGTCCCGCTCCAGGCATCGCAAGGTGACGTACTATCCCGGATACAGGACGACGCCCTACTGAGTGCGTCGCTGTGGGCGAACGTCGCGCTCGCGGGACTCTCGATACTGTTGTTCGCGTATATGTCCCGCGGCGTTCGCGCGAGTCGGGCGCGACTCGTCTTCGGTGCGACGATACTCATCCCCCTCGTCTCGTTGTCGAGCTACCTGGGCTTGCTCTCCGGGCTCACCGTCGGACTCCTCGAGATGCCCGCCGGGCACGCCCTCGCCGGCGAAGAGGTCCTCAGTCAGTGGGGTCGATACCTCACGTGGACGCTGTCGACGCCACTGATACTGCTCGCACTCGGAATACTCGCTGACGTCGACCGCGTCGACCTGGGCGCCGTCATCGCGGCCGACGTCGGCATGTGCATCACCGGACTCGCCGCGGCGCTGACGACGTCCGCCGTGGCGTTCCGGTGGGCGTTCTACCTCGTCAGTTGCGCGTTCTTCGCCGTCGTCCTGTACGCGCTCCTCGTGGAGTGGCCGGACGACGCCGAAGCCGCCGGCACCGGCGACATCTTCGGGACGCTACGGGTCCTGACGGTCGTCCTCTGGCTCGGCTACCCGATCGTGTGGGCGGTCGGCGTCGAAGGGCTCGCGCTCGTCGAGTCGACCGCACTCACCTCGTGGGGATACTCCCTCCTCGACATCGGCGCGAAGTACGCGTTCGCGTACCTCCTCCTCTCCTGGGTCGCCAGCAACGAATCCACGGTCCAGGGTGCCCCAAGCCCCGGCGACGCCGGCGCCTCGGCCGTCGACGACTGACTGCACACATCCCCACCGCGCCGCCAGCCGTCAACTAAACACGCCGCCGGAACGCGAGTAGACGTGGACACGAGACGACGTCACTCCCGGTGACGGCCGTACACGATCGCCGTCACAGGACAGCCAGGCCGGTGGTCTAACACCGCTGCTGTCGCCCGCTTCGCGTCGTTCGGCACGTCGCTTAATTCGACCGAACGCGAACGATAGCGCGTGCAACAGTTCGTCTTCTACGGAGGGAAGGGCGGCGTCGGGAAGACGACGTGCGCGGCGGCGACCGCGCTCGCGTTCGCGGACCGCGGCGAGCGGACGCTGGTCGCGTCGACCGACCCCGCGCACTCGCTCGCGGACGCGTTCGGCCTGGAGCCCGAGCCGGGTCGACGACAGGTCGCGGACGACCTCTGGATGACCGAGGTTGGTCCCGACGCCGGCGAACGATCGCTTCGCGCCGTGCTCGCCACGGTCGCCGAAGAACTCCGATCGGCCGGCATCCGACTCGACGAGGACGACGTCGAACGGCTGTTCGCCGCCGGCATCGCGCCCGGGAGCGACGAACTCGCGGCGCTCGAACTCCTCGCCGAACTCCTCGACGACGACTTCGACCGGGTCGTCGTCGACACCGCGCCGACCGGCCACACGCTCAGGCTCCTCGACCTCCCGGACGTGCTCCGGGAGACGCTCGCGGCGACGGACTCGCTCCGCGGACAGGTCAGTCGACTCGTCGACCGGACCCGAACGGCCGTGTTCGGGCCCGCGTACTACGCGTTCGGTCGCGGCGACGACGACGACGTGGACTCCATCTCGGCGCTCGCGGACCGCATGGACGCGGTCCGCGAACTCGTCCGCGACCCCGAGCGCTCCGAGTTCCGCGTGGTGACGACGCCGGAACCGATGGCCGTCGCCGAAACCCGCCGGTTCGTCGCTGAACTCCGAGAGGACGACGTCCCCGTCGAGACGCTCGTCGTCAACCGCATCCTCGATGACGTCGACACCGACTGCAACCGCTGCCGGGAACGCGCGCTCGTCCACCAGCGCCAGCTGGAGACGCTCCGCGAGGCGTTCCCGGCCCTCGACGTCGTCGAACTCCCGGAGGTCGACGCGACCGTCGCCTCGCGGGACGCATTCCCCGAGCTCGGCGACCGACTGCTCGCATCGCCTCCTGACGCCGACCGTGACTGACCGCCTGCCAGCGCGACGGCAATGCCAACTGGACTGTCGTCGGTTGCCACTCCGCTCGCACGCGAGGGTTCTCGGTCGCCGACCGTTCCCATCCGGGAACTACGACTTTCCTCGAACCAGTCGAACGATACGTATGGCCGAATCTGAAGACCCATCGGAGCGAATCGACGAGACGAAGACCTGGCCCGAACTCGCCATCGGGTTGTACGACCGCCTGACCGGCCGGGGCGCCGAGATCCACTACGAGTTCGAGGACATGACGGTGGACGTCCCGAGCAAGGTCGGGGAGGACGCCGACACCGCGCAGTGGCACCTCGACGGGAAGGTCGTCATCACCACGCGCGAACGTGAGTGACGACCGCGCGACCGTCCCACTGACCGTCGACGCCGACCTCGACGTCGAGGTGGACGGCCATCCGATTAGGGTCACGTCCAGCGAGGACCGGGTGTTCCTCGAGCTCGGGTCCGTCCCCGCGCTCGTCCGCACGTTCCGGCGGCCGCCCGCCGTCGACCTCCGCCCGATAGACGCGACCCTGCGACGCGCCGACCTCGCCGTCGAGCTCCGCGTCCGGCATCGCACCGTCGCGGCACTCGGCGCGGACACCCGCCCGAGCTCCCTCCTGCGTCGCGCCGGCGTCGAACCCGTCGAACTGCGACTCACCGGACTGGTGTCCGCCATCGGCGCCGAACTCGCCAGTGCCGTCGGTCGGGTCCGTCGTGGCATCCGCGGACTCCGTCGCCGCACCGAGTCGCACTGGCGCGTCTTCGACTGACGACGCACGGCCACGACTTCTCGTCGACGGATGCGACCACCACCTCGGACGCGACCACCACGTCGGGGACCGGCGGTCGGGCGTAGTCCCGGAAGCCGATAGGGGGGTCAGTCGGCGGGCGTCGGGGACGCGTCCGCGAGCGACGGGTGGTCAGAAAGGACGACGTCGGCGGCGTGCTCGCCGCTGACGAGACACATCGGTATCCCGATACCTGGTGCGGTGTACGAACCGGTGTAGTAGAGCCCGTCGACGGGGCCGCGGTGACGGGGTCGGAGCGGCCCGGTCTGGCGGAGGGTGTGCGCGAGGCCGAGCGCGGATCCCTACGGGTTCCCGTAGCACGCCGCGAACTCGCTGACGCACGCGGACTCCTCGACGACGATGCGGTCCCGGAGGTCGACGCCAACGTTCTCGCGGAGGTCGGCTAGCACCTGGTCGCGGAGGCGGTCGCGGACCGCCGGGTCGTCGTCGAGTCCGAGTGCAATCGGTACGAGGACCACGACGGCGTGGTGGCCGTCTGGTGCGACGCCGTCGTCGGGTCGCTGCTGGATACGCGACGCGGCATCCGGTTCGTCCCCTGACCGACGCGGAGCGACGACCGCGGGCGTGCCAACTATAGTAGCGTTTGCAACTGTTTTCAGTAGATATCGCGATTTCGGGTGCCAGCCGCCCCTACAACGGGTCTTGACGAAAAGAGGGAGCAATTACTTGCAAACGCTACTATAGTCCGCCGCGGCGTCCACGCGGCCGGCCGCGACCCGCTCCGTGCCGGGTACCCCAACCGAAGGTCCTTGTGACGACGAATCGTACTACGGGTATGAGAGTTCTCGTCGTCGGCGCGACCGGGTTCGTCGGTGGTCGACTGGTCGAAGCGCTACAGGAGGCCGGGCACGAGGTCGTCGCCTTCTCCCGGAGCGCGAGCGAATCGGCGTTCCCGGACGGGGTCGAGACGTTCGAAGGCGACCTCGGCGACCCGGCGACGCTCGTCGGTCTCTGCGACGACGTCGACGTTGCCTACTACCTCATTCACTCGTTGACCGCCGAGAACTTCGCGGAACTGGACCGGACGTACGCCCGCCGCTTTCGCGAACTGGCGTCGACGGCAGGCGTCGACAGAGTGGTCTACCTGAGCGGCATCAGCGGCGACGAACGAGACCTATCCCCACACCTCGCCTCGCGTCGCGAGGTCGAATCCGTGCTCGAAGCCGGGAGCTTCGACCTGACCGTGCTCCGCGCGGCGATCATCATCGGTGCCGGGAGCGCGAGCTTCCGCATCGTCGACGACCTCACCGACCGCCTCCCCGTGATGACCGTCCCGAAGTGGGTGCGGACGCCGTGCCAGCCGATCGGGATCGACGACGCCGTCGCGTACCTGGTCGGCGTCCTCGACGTCGACGAGACCCGCGCCGGTATCTACGACATCGGCGCGCCGACGGTCTGGTCCTACGAGTCCCTCCTGAAGCTGACAGCCAAACAGAAGGGCAAGCGCATCCTGATCGTCCCGGTGCCGGTGATGTCCCCGGCGCTCTCCTCGCACTGGCTTCGATTGACGACGGACGTCCAGTACGCGATCGCTCGACCGCTCGTCGAGAGCATGCGGAACCCGGTGACGGTCTCGCCGGACCGCGACCTCCAGACCGTCGTCCCAATCGACCAGACGCCCGTCGAGGAGGCGATCCGCCGCGCGCTCGCGGACAACTGAACGAGGCGCGTCGTCGATGGATTCAGGGTATATCGTCGGTGGCTTCGCGAACGGGTATCTCCTGGACCTGACGGAGCGATTCGAGGTGCGCGGCTGCGGCTTCGGACAACTCGTACGTCCCGTCGAGGTCCGAGATCGTCCGGCCGTGGACGAGCCGACCGAACGCACCGCCGCTTGTCGCGTACGCGCGCTTGAGCGCACCGAGGAGCGGGTCGTCGACGTCGTTCCGTTCGAGGAGCCATTCGACGGTGTCCTCGCCGACGTGGACGGTGTCGCCGTCGACGACGATGAACGCGAACGGTCGGTCGTCGAACTGCGCCTCCAGGAACGCCTGGACCGGTTCGGCGTTCCACCGGACGGCCAGGACGTCGTCCGACCGTCGAGTCACCGCGTCGGCGGCGCGGCGGAACAGCGAGTTGCTGCCGTCGTAGACCAGGAGCGAACGTCTCACGATCACGCTAAGTGGCTCGGGGATTTGAGTGTTCGTGACCGCACCCGTGCAGTCGTCCACGCTCCGGTCGGTGACCCCGCCGCGTCGACGCCCAGCCGACCGCGCTCCGACCTCGAACCCGGTCAGGACAGCGGTATCGACAGTCCGTCGCCGTCGCGCTCGATGGTCGTCCCGAACGGCTTCGAGCGTTCGCGGAGCGTCTCCCTGACACCGGCCGCGGCCTCGTCGCCGGCCAGGTCCGCCCTGTACGCCTCGATCTCCGTCGGAACCACCCGGAGCGCGTCGAACGCGCCGTCGTCGACGACGAGCTCGAAGATGCCGCTTCGCTTGTTCGCGTACCCGGGTTTGTCGACGTAGTCGTCGACGAAGTCCCCGACGTCGTAGAGGATCGGTCGACCCTGGTACACCTCGACGGCCTGGAGGATGTGCGCGCTGTGGCCGTGGACGACGTCGACGCCGCTGTCGACGAGCCAGTGCGCGAACGCCCGATAGGTGTCGCTCGGCTCCGTCTCGTAGTTCCGCCCCCAGTGCAGGGACGCGACGACGAGGTCCGCGCCCGCGCCCCGGGCACCCTCGATGGCGTCCCCGACGACAGACCGCGTCGCGGCATCCGTCGAATCGAGCGTCGCGAACGCCGTCCCCGGGTCGTCGTCGCTGGCGGCGTACGGCGAGTACTGGTCCGTGAGCGAGATCGTCGCGACGGTCAGGTCGTCGACGGTCGCGACCGCCGGCTCGAACGCGCTCTCGTGGTCGCCGCCGGCGCCAGCGTGCGCGACGCCCGCGTCGTCGAGGTGCGTCAGCGTATCCTCGAGTGCGCGCTCGCCGAAGTCCAGGACGTGGTTGTTCGCGAGCGCAACGACGGCGACGTCGACGTCCGTCAACGCGGCCGTCGCGAACGACGGCGACGCCCGGAAGTTGAACCGCTTCTCCGACCGCGGCCGACCGCGACCGGAGATGCAACACTCGAGGTTCGCGACGACGCCGGAGAGCGCCTGGAGTCGGTCGCGCGCCGACCCCCAGACGCCGGCCGGGTCGCGGTCGACCCAGCGGTCGTTCACGTTCCGACCGAGCATCACGTCCCCGACGAACCCGACTCGTGCGTCCACCGACCCGGCGTCGAACGCCGGGCGACCGCCGTCGGTCACCCGGCCCAGGCAGCCCGCGGTCCCGAGGACGGCACTCGCGCTCCCCGCGAAGCCGACGCTCCGCACTCCGAGTCCGCCGAAACCCGCCGAGAGGAGCGACCGCCTGGAACCTGTCATGGATCACCACGAGAATTCGACGCGAAGCGATTTCAACGCTACGTCCGTGCCCTCCGAAGTCGACAGAACCGTTCATTCCAGACACAACGGTTGTGTCGTGCGATTCGAACCGGCGTGAACTGGCCTGAATCCCGCTGTACGACGTCCTCCCTTTATTCTCGCCCGGCCGTTCCGTCCCGTTGCATGCCAGAACACGACGAGACGGACGCCAGGGAGACCTCATCCGAGGTCGACCCGATGACGGACGAGTCGACGACAGACGAATCGACGACCACGGCGACGATCGGTCGCCGCAACTACCTCCAGGCGGTCGGTGCACTCGGACTCGCCGGCACCACCGCACTCGCCGGATGCCTGAGCGGTGGGTCGTCCGGGACCCTACAGACGACCGTGAAGGACGCACCCGGCGACATCGACGACTTCGAATCGTGCGTCGTCACCATCCAGGGCATCTGGCTGAAGTCCGGAGAGGAGGAGACGACCGCGTCCGACCAGGAGACGGACGAGGACGGCGTGGTCACGCAGGACGCCGAGGACGTCGACGGGAGCGACGAGCGCGAATACCACGAGTTCGACGAGCCCGCGACCGCCGACCTCGTCGAACTCCAGGACGGCAACAGCGCGGTCGTCGACGACCGCGAGCTCGAGACGGGGACGTACGCGTACCTCCAGCTGGACGTCACCGACGTCGCGGGAACGCTCGCCGACGGCGGCGACGCCGAGGTCGACACGCCCGGTGGCGCACCGCTCCAGTTCAAGCACTCCTTCGAGATTCGCGAGGACGAACGGACGACGTTCGTCGGGGACTTCACGCCAGTCAAGCGCGGCCGGACCGACCGGTACCTGCTCCAGCCCGTCGCAACCGGCACGGAAGTCCGGTACCAAGACGACGACTGACGTCCACAGACCGACCCGTCCGTCCAACCAACGCCATCCGTACGATTTCGAGGCGAAACGGCTTCGATGCCACGCCACTCGACATCCAAGGAGACGGCCGTCTCTGGCGCCGCTCACCGCGCACAGAACTCCCGCATCGAGCGGAGGTCGGCTTCGTCGACGCCGAACGCGGAGACGTCGTTGTCGGCAGTCGTGTTGTCGAGCGCGAACAGCTTTCCCTGGTCGGCATCGAAGGGAAGGCCCGGGACGTAGCGCGCGAGCGAGAATCCGGCGCTCGCGAGGCCCGCAGGGACGGGGAGCACGATACGGTTCCCGCAGACGATCTCGACGGTCTCGGCGAGCGTGAGTTCCTCCGGGCCGCCGAGTTCGTACACTGCCCCGATGTGCCGGTCGTCGTCCACGCCGTCCGCGAGCATCGGCGCGAGCTCCTCGACCCAGATCGGCTGAATCCGCATCCGTCCGCCGTCGGGGAGCGGCGCGACGACGGGCGGTACGACCGACCGAAGGAACGGCCGGAACGCGTCACCGTCGCCGAAGACGACCGACGGGCGATAGACGACCCAGTCCAGGCTCGACTCGCCGACTACCGCCTCCGCACGACGCTTCGCCCGGAAGTACGCCGTGTCCACGCCCGCGTCGACGCCCAGGCCACTCATCTGCACGAACCGGTCGACGCCCGCCGCCACGCTCGCCTCGACGAGGTGTTCCGTCCCGGCGAAGTGAACGGCCTCGTGACCCTTCCCGCGAGGCGTCCGATGGGACGGGAGCGCGACGAGGTTCACCACGGCATCGTGCCCCTCGATGGCGTCGACGAGGTCGTCGCGCGTGACGTCCACCGTCGCCGTCTCGACGTCCGCCGGCAACCGCTCCGGTGCTGGCGACCGCGACGCCGCCGTCACGCCGTACCCGCGGTCGTCGAGTTCGCGACAGAGCACCCGACCGACGAACCCCGACCCACCCGCGACGAACACGTCCATGACTCGAAGTTCGACTCGCCGACACAAGCCCTTTCGGACCCGCTCGGACGCGGACGGGACGCGGCGGCGAGCGACGGTGCGATCTTCGCCGTCACTCCGCGAGCGTCTCAACGGCGTCCTGGATCGGGTACCCAGTCTCGTACTACCGCCACCGACCAGGTACGGGTCACGTGCGGCGGTTTCGACCCCGCGTACTGTCCAGAACCACTTGGATTTGGCTACAGTATTAACCCCTCTGGCGGCGTTCGTCCTGTACGGAACCACGATTCGTTTCACACGTTCGAAGCCACGCAATTGGGCTTCGATTGCCGTGGCTCGATCGCCGAGTGACGCCCCTCGGTCCCTCGCGGGGCGGGGGGCGACTGGGACGGACACGCGTTCCGCAACACATCGATCACAGACATGAGCGAACAAACCCGAACGGACGACGACCGCGTAGAGCGAGATGACTACGAGACGAACCCCGACGAGAGCGGCAAGTGGGTGTCCGCACTCATCGCCCTCCTGGGCGGCTGGATGATCGTAGAGGCGTTCCTGCTGGACATCGTTCTGACACAGTTCTGGAACGACGTCCTCGTCGGTGCGCTCCTCCTGGCCGTCGGGGGGTACAACTACTACCGCCGAAGCGACGCCGAAGTCGGGAGCATGGCCGCGGCGGGGATCGCAGCGCTCCTGGGCCTCTGGCTCATCGTCGCTCCGTTCGTGCTCGGCGCGGCCGGTGACGCCACGGCGGTCGACGCCGTGAACGACCTGGCCTTCTGGAACGACACCATCGCGGGCGCGATCGCGCTCCTCCTGGGGCTGTACAGTGCGTACGAGATTCGAAAGGACAGCAGCGAAGCGCGTCGAGCGACGAGCGCCGACCACTGAGCTCCGGGGCGCTCGACCGCCTACGACGTTTCTTCTGGAAGTCCGCGATACAGCCGCTTCCGTCGGTAGACGGCTACGTGATAGCGCGTTATCAGCACCGAGTACGCGACCACTACTGCTGCGAACAGCCCGATGAGCGGGAGCGAGCCGCCCGACACCAGCCCGTTCACGACCTGCAGCGACGCGAACACGGGGAGGCCGAACGAGAATATCGCTGTACGCACCGGGAACTCGCGGGTCATCCGCAGGAACACGTCGAGTTCGTCCATCTCCATCCCGTTCATGTAGATATGTCTCGGTTACCCCCCTCAGTCGCATCAATCTTCGGATTAGCGTGCAGGCGACCCGCCGGTGAGTAAGCAGTTTGTAGGTCGGTCGGTACGGAGTCACAGTCCGATATCGTACCCTTACCGTCCCGTCACGGGAGAGTTCCTGGAGTACGCCGTCGTGTTCTTCTCATCGCGATCGTCGCAGCCGTCCTCGCCATCGTCCTCTGCCGGTACGAGGAGACGCGACCGTCCTCGTCGCTTCACGGGATTCCCAGCTCGGACCTCGCTGACTCGAGTAGCCCTGCTCACTCGAATCGCCGTCGCCCCTCCTCGCTGTCGTCGAATTCCAGGCGCCTATATCGGGGAGTTCAGCGTGCCGAAGTACACCTGCCACGCGAGCGCTGACTTCGCCACCAGACTCAACACGACGTAGGTCTTCTCGCCGAAGAGGTAGTCCTCCCAGCGCGAAACCTCCAGGTACTGCAGGACCATGTTCAGCGCGAAGAGGTTGAAGAAGACGAAGATCGAGACGTAGATGTAGATGACGAACTCGGGGAACTCGCCACCGCTTGCCGTTACCGTCCCGACGAACGTGATCGCGATGACGACCCAGGGGACGACACCGGCGACGACACCCACCCAGTAGGGCGTCCAGTCGGTCTCGTCGGTCGACTCGTTGCGCTGCTCCATCAGGAGTCCGGCGAGGTTCATCACCGCAACGAGTCCGAACAGCGCCACGAGCGTTCCGAGGTCCCAGACGCCCGCCAGCATCCCGATCACGACGATCATCACCGACGCGCTCACGGCGTACTCGTACCAGCGGTAGGGATTCATGCCCCTGTCCAGGTACTCGACGTACCTGTCGTACAACGCGGTCGCGATCGCGGTGTGCGCGAACGCGGAGACGAAGAGGAATCCCGCCACGAGCAGCGGGAGGTTGGCGTCCACGAACGACACCGTCTCCGGGAAGATCGTCTCGGTCTCGGGATCGAACCCGTACCTGGTGCGCGTAACCGGCCACAGGACGTTCTCGGCCAGGACGACCATCGCCACCCCCTGCAGCGCGTGGAGCACCGCCATGACGGCGTTCCACAGTCGAAGCCGGGTGTCCCTCGCGGAGCGCTGCTGTTCGACTTCGGCTGCTGCTGGATTCGTGGTGGACAAGGGTACGTCCCCTGTTTCGGACGGCTCCACGATAGTGGTATGCCTGATACTATCATGGTGTGGGGTTGCCCAGTGTCGAACATCCCCCGTGGACCCGGCTTACCCGTACACCCCTCAGATTTCGTAGTTGACGGCTTCCTCGACGCACAGCCCGTTCCGTACGGCGTTGCGCGTCCTTTCTCACTCGGAGCGCTGCCAGCTCCCGGCTCGACCGCCAGCGGTCACGTCGGGCAACTGGTGCCGTCACCGGTCCCGTCGTCGTCGGAGTCGTACCCGAGCGCCGCCGCCACGTCGACCAGTCCCGCGCCCTGCTCGCTCTCGGCCAATCCAAGGTCTTCGGCGGTCTCGAGCAGTCGGTCGCGCGCTTCCGACGAGGACTGGCCGGCGGCCCGCAACTGGGCCGCGACCCCGGCGACGTGCGGCGACGCCATCGAGGTGCCATCGAGGACGTCGTACCGGTCCAGTGCTGCCGAACAGACGCTCTTCCCTGGGGCCGCGACGTCCACCTCCGGCCCCCTCGAGGAGAAGTCCGCGACGTCGTCCTCGATCTCGGTCGCGGAGACCGCGAGGAACTCGTCGTAGCTGGCCGGATAGCCGACTGAGTCCGGCGACCCCCGGTTGCCGGCGGCGGCGACCGGCAGAACACCCGCTTCGCGGGCGTACTGTCCGGCGGCCTTCAGCGCCGGTGACTCCGAAGACGACCCGAGACTGAGGTTCACCACGTCCCACCCCTGGTCGGCGGCGTACCGGATGGCTTCGACGATCGCCGACGTCCGACAGCCACCACCCGCGCCACAGACCTTCAACGCGTGGAGCGTCGCGCCCGGGGCGACACCGACGACGCCGCTATCGCCCTCCGCGGCGGCGATCGTTCCCGCGACGTGCGTTCCGTGCCCGCCGTCGTCCGACCAGGCGTACTCGCAGTCCTCGCCCTCGCAGTCCACCCACGACTCGTGATTCTCCTCGACGCCGGGGTCGGCCAGGTTCGCCTCCAGGTCGGGGTGCGCGTCGTCGATACCGCCGTCGATGACGCCGACGTCGACGCCATCGCCCGTCGCCCCTTCGGCGTGGGCGACGTCCGCGTCGATGCGGTCGATCCCCCACGGGAGCGTCTGCCCGTCCGCGGCCGAGTCCGTCGCGCCCGCGCCCTCGTCTCGTCCGCCTTCGCTCGGGCCGGAGACGTACGTCAGCTTCCGGTCGCGTTGCACGAAATCGACGTCCTCTCGCGCGCGGAGCGCCTCGCGGCGGTCCTCCGAGAACACCCCACAGACCAACTTCATCGACGTGTACTCGGAGAGATCGATCAGTTGGTGTTCGGCGTCCGAGACGGACGCGGCGGCGGCGACGCCGTCGTCCCCGACGGTCCCGACGATGTACTGGTCCATCCACGCGAGCACGCCAGCGCCCACGCCGAGGCCGAGCGCGCCCGTACCGGCCACTTTCAGCATGTCCCGTCGGGACCACTTCGGCTTCACCATACGTACCGTTGGTATCGGAGCGCACCGTTAAGTTTGTTCTGCTGTCAAAAGGCGCGATAACTGGCCGTCCGGGGCACCGACGCGGCTACTTCTCGCGTTCGAGTTCGACGTCCGCCGATTCGACGTCCTCCGGTTCGACGTCCGCCGAGCGCCAATCCGTCCCGGCGTCCGCAGCACTCTCAGTCTTCTCGGGTCGTTCCGATCCGCGATCGGTGGAATCGCGCTCTGCCCGTTCGACGCCCGAGGACTCCGTGGCGCTCAGTCGACTCCCGGCGGTGTCGAAGACGCTCGGATTCGGGTCCGCCGTCTCCACGGGCTCGGTGAGACCGTCGCGCAGGTCGTCCCCGAAGTTCGCGCCGAACGCACCCACGGCGAAACTGAGGACGACCGACACCAGGAGCGTCGTCGGAGCGATCGTGGCGAGGGCGAGTACCGCGTCGACGATGCCGTTCCCGACGAGCGTCCCCGCGAGGAGGATACCGAAACTGGCGAGGACCGCCGCGACGCCGGCTTCCAGCAACGGCCGGTCCTCGAGGACGAGTCCGGCCACGAACCCACCCAGGAGCATCCCGACGTACGTCCCAGCCACCGGAACGAACGCCAACCCCGCCGCCGCCCCAGCCCCGACCATAACTACGGCGACAGCGAACCCGACGAGCGAGAACCGGGAACCGTCCGACTCCGTCATACCACAACGGTGTTCCGACGGCATAATGGGTGTTTCCCCGAGACGGACCGACCAGCCACTCCCAGCAGACGCTCGACGCGATAGGCCGGGTGTCCTACCGATCGAAATTCGGTCCGACGTCGGCCTTGAGGGTGAACACCGTCGATTCGAGGGAGTGTTTCGAGACGGTAAGCATGCGAAGCATGTCCGAACTGAGGAGGACGTACGGGGAAAGTGCGATGACGAACGCGAGGTTGACGTAGAGCAGTCGCGATCGGACTCCCAGGAGCGTCGTTTGCGGGAAGAGGCCGGTATCCATCGCGAGCAGAACGTACGACGTGAAGACGATGACTCTCTGACGTTCGCTCGTCTCTTCTCGAAACCGTCTGGATAGATGGCTGGCCTCGGCACTCGCGACTCACGATCTATCCATAGTGAATATGTTTATAGCGTCTATAGAGCCCGCTCGTCCCGTTACTGTTCGTCCAGCATCTGGATGCCGCGCTCCACAACGGCCTCGGTAACGAAGAGACTCGTCTCATGCTGGAGTGCTCGCATACGCGATGCCGCTTCATCCCTGTCGAGTGATCCGCGGCCGTAACCGAGCGCGATGACGCCGATAGAGCCGTGTTCTTCGATACCCGTATCCGATGCTGCCTCTCGGGCGGCGAGGTCGTCAGTTAGAAGAACGATTCCCCGCTCTTCTGCGACCGCAATCGCGGCGCGTTCTCCGGTATCCAGTTCCTCGGCTCCGACTCGGCTTTCATCGGTTTCGACGAGTTCGTACGAGAGGTCGGCCAATCCGTCCGGAATATCACCGGCGTCTACCTCCTCGTAAACCGTCTCTGGAATGAGGAGTGTGTCAAACGTCGCGAGCAGTTCGAGTGAATCGATTTCAGCAAGGTGAATGAGTGGCCCCGCATCAGAAACAGCCGCGAGTGTCACGCGTTCAAGCCCCAGTCGACGTCTTCCTCGACGATCTCACGTTCTCGCTCCGCTCGCTCGACCTTCGTTCGACCGACACGCTCGATTGCTTTTTCGCGGTCGAGTTCGCCCTCGAGGTACCGCGCGAGAACGAGGTCCTCCCACAGGTCTTCGAGGCCGCGTTCGAGTGCACGCTCGAACACTTCCGATTCGGGAAGGCCGCGAGCTTCAGCGATTTCTCGAACCCGATCAGAGATTTCGGCGGCCATACCGTACGATTAGCCGGCAACGTTCATAAATCCGCGTCTGCCGAAACAGTGAGAACCTGACCGGAGCCTGTGTCCACTGTGGCCACAAGCAGATACCCGTAGAGACGCAGTCTCCCGTCAGAAATGGCTGGCCTCGGCACTCACGACTCACAATCTATCCATAGTGAATGTATTTAGCGACTCTCTCGAGCCTGCTCGTTCCGTAACTACCTTTTTCGGAGTGAGGCGTTTTCGATAACTTCGACCGTCTCACTTCCTCATTCGAAGAGGACCGCAGAACCAAGCCCAAACTAGCTGTTTTGAATCCTCCAGTCGTACTATGACGAGAAGTCGGGATAGAATTCTGCGAAAAGAGGAGCATGGTCGCTGCAGTCGAGGCCATCAACATCGTAGAAACAGTCGTGTGGGTTCAAACTCCGGGAGGCAATTATATGGTCAAACCGCTTTCCGGACAAGGAATCTCTGTCACCGGTCGGATGGCTAATGTCAAGCGTGTCGAGTTCACCGTACCCATGGATTGTCCGAAATACATCCACCATTCCGACCGCATCCAATCCGGTTAGGATATTCAGTTCTGCCTGCTTCCAGCGCTCCGATAACTCATCATGCTTCTGATTACGCCACGGAATCACCTCACCGTCATCCGTCTCATCTTTCGGGGCGTTGAAATCGCCAGCAAGGATCCGAGGTCCTGTCCCTTTCGCAAGGATACGGTCATACACGTTTTCTAGAATCTTGATTTTCTCCTCGCCGAACATGCTCCCTGGGACGGTCCGGATATTCCATAGGTCGATGGTTGTGTCGCCGAGATCGACTTCCGCGTTCAGAATCTTCTCCGGGAAATTCGTATCCCAATGCTTCAGAGCGGACTCGTCATGTGGAGGATCCCGAATACTCGGTGTTTGACGCCTGAGATTCTCTAAGTCGCTGGATTTGTGTACGGCAGTGAGATTTCCATTCACCTTATTGAAATCCTGAAATGGAGGAACGTTGATTTCGCCCAATTGTCGCGCCCAATCTAACGTATCTACAACGTCGGTGTACCCTGCACGTTCCAATCCCTCATGCCACAACTCGCGACGGTTCTTCGTCACTTCATTGAGCATCAAGAGGTCCGGACAATCCGCGTTCTCAACGATAAAGTCCAGCTGCGAATCAATCCGATCTGGAGAACCTTGAGGTGGAAATGCGCCCTGTACGTTCCACGATACAACATTCATACTCAGATTGTATGTCGCCCGCCTAATAATCCAACCGTAGAATCGGGAACATCGTCATGCTCAACTCGGAACTGACCGGGGCCTCTGGATACCACGGCCCCAGTCAAACACCCGTATTCCGTCGTGACCGCAAAAATCGGGGGCCACTGCACTCACGACTCACAATCTATCCATAGTGAATGTGATTAGCGGCTCTATCGAGGCTCCTCAGCCCGTAACCTGTATTTGCATAAGTGTCAGAGACAACTCTGACTGGAGAGATAGAGCGCAGAATTCAGACTTCAATTTCCCATCCATAGTCCAGTAGGCGAACCTCTCCTTTGTACCAACCTAGGTTCTCTGGTCTAACATCGTGGCCATCAAGACTAATCTCCGAGATCAAATCGCTTTGCGACCTTTCGATTGGCTTAGCAAATGGCATGATCAGCCAAAAGAATGAATCGTCTGTCATTATCACTGGAACAAGGTCTTCACGAACCGAAGGATGTTCCGTCCAAATAGTGTATTCTTGTTTATTCTAGGCCAAGCCTCCTTTTCCCTCCTCTATACTGAATATCGCTACTTTCACCACATAGCCCCCTCAATTCCTGGTTTCAGGAAATCATCGGGAAGTCTAAACACAAGTCGTCCAAGGCCGTCGCCAACCGACTCCAACCCTGCTTGTTGCCCTTTTTTCAAAAGACCATCAATAAACCCTCGAACGTCCCCAGTAACGTCCTCGAAAAATTCTTCGCTCTCATCGTAGAAATCGCGGCCAAGAACAGACAGCCTCTCTTTTGCTGAATCCTTTAGAGGATCCATTTGAGAGATACGTCTGAAGCCAGTCTAAAAATTCATCGTCTATTGAGGCCGCTGAGTCTGTGATATTCACTATTATCCTGGTAGCTGGTTCACGGTAACTACATTTATCTGGCTCATGAGATCACTGATAAGATGTCGAAATCCGTTCTGACGGATCAGGGGAAAGAAAAGATCGAGCGTCTCAGTCAATTGCTGTACCAAGGAGAGTTACCGGATGGTGATATTGAGGCCGAAACTCCGCGGGAGACGGAGTCCATTGTTCTGCAATATATCGAAAATCAAGATTTTGAACCCGTGGTTCCTGATGAGATACCTACGATTGATTCACTCCGAGGGTCAAGTAGAAAGGTATTCAAAGTTCCTGGAAATCTTATCATCGGTTCCGAAAATTATGTCGTGAAATTCGTGAGGTTCCGAAATGCCGGGCGGTATGACGAGTGGGCCGGTCGGAAACAAAACGAATACGAAGTCCAAGTTTGGCAAGAGCTGAATCAAGAACAGAAAGAATTCTTTGTGCCGATTCGAGACTGGGATTCTGATTTCTTCTGGATCATTATGGACTATGCCGAGATGTTTTCTCGGATAGATGGTGATGTCGTCCTCGAGGACGGAGAACCACAACTCTGCTATGATCGAGAGGATGAAGAATGGGTACTTGACCAAATGGAG